>JADMIO010800028.1_pt1 | contig 22218 bp, 21 predicted proteins | sample 8958161 | NCBI WGS metagenome assembly JADMIO01 (sample SAMN16585339, study PRJNA669376) | soil metagenome | isolation source: Crop rotation soil | place: USA: Cullars Rotation, Alabama | collected 2011
CTTTCCCAACACCCCACGAATGGACGTCGAACCGCGTCGAATCCATGTTGAACCGCGTCGAACGGTGCTTTACCCCTATCCCTCCCCAACGACTTAAATCACCTTGTCACCCCTTCGCCCGTTCACCCCTTCAAATCCCCCTCCCGTTTTCAGCCGCTCCCATTCCACCAATTACCATTTACCAATTACCAGCTCCGCGAACCCCTACCCCCGCCACCCTTCATCGTTCATCGTTCCTCATTCAGCGTTCCCCGTTCCCACCCCGCTTCCATTTTGCCGCATTCTGTGGACAATTGCCCTTTTCGTCATTCTTGCGCGGAGTCTGCATGTCCATCCCCACCATCAACCTCCTCATCCTCGACGTCGACGGCGTCCTCACCGACGGGGGCATCATCCGCGACGATGCCGGGCAACAACTTAAACGCTTCCACGTCCGCGACGGCGCCGGCATCGTCCTCTGGCGACGCCTCCAAAAGGACGTCGCCATCATCACCGGCAAGGAATCCGCGGTCGTCTCGCACCGTGCCGAAGAACTCGGCATCGAACACGTCTACCAAAACGTCGGCAACAAACTCGAAGCCTACGACCAGCTCAAAGATGAACTCGGCATCAAGGACGAAGAAATCGCCTACATCGGCGACGACCTCCCTGACCTCCCCGTCATGCGCCGCGTCGCCGTCCCCATCGCCGTGGCCGATGCCGCCGAAGAAGTCCGCGCCGTCGCCAAATACGTCACCAAATTCCCCGGCGGCTACGGCGCCGTCCGCGACGCCATCGAATTCCTCTGCAAAGAAATGGGCGTCTGGCAACAGGTCCTGGACCGGTATATGTAAACGTCGAACGCCAAACGCCCAACGAACGTCGTCAAACGTCCGGCGTCCCACGGTAAGGAAGACCCACCATGTCCACCACCGCCGACCAGGACATCACCCCCATCCTCCAGACCGCCTTCGGCTTCTGGCCCTCCAAAGTCCTCCTCACCGCCGTCGAAATGGACGTCTTCACCACCCTCGGCAGCCGGCAACTCACCGGCACCGAGCTCGGCAAAGAACTCAAACTCCACCCCCGCGGCATCTACGATTTCTTCGACAGCCTCGTCGCCTTGAAATTCCTCAACCGCGACGGCAACGGCCCCGACGCCCGCTACTACAACACGCCCGCCGCCTTCCATTACCTCAACCGCAACGGCCCCCGCTACATCGGCGGCATCATGGTCATGCTCAACGCCCGCCTCTTCAAATTCTGGCACGACCTCCCCGAAGCCCTCCGCACCGGCAAACCCCAAAACGAAGTCAAGCATAGCCAAAAATCCATCTTCGAAGAACTCTACAGCGACCAGTCGCGGCTCGAGCAATTCTTAGGCGCCATGACCGGCCTCTCGCGCATCAACTTCGAAGCCTTTGCCGAAAAATTCAACTTCAAGCCGTACAAATCGCTCTGCGACATCGGCGGCGCCACCGGCATCCTCGCCATGGAAGTCGCCAAACGCCACCCACAAATCCACTGCACCTCCTTCGACCTCCCAGTGGTCGAACCCGTCGCAAAGAAAGCCATCGCCGCCGCCGGCCTCGCCTCCCGCGTCGCCACGGCATCCGGCGATTTCTTCAAAGACCCGCTCCCCAAAACCGATATCATCACTATGGGCATGATCCTCCACGACTGGAACCTCGAAAAGAAAATGCACCTCATCCGCGCCGCCTACGACGCACTCCCACCCGGCGGCGCCTTCGTCGCCATCGAAGCCCTCATCGACGACGACCGCCGCGAAAACGTGCAAGGCCTCATGATGTCATTAAACATGCTCATCGAATTCGGCGACGCCTTCGATTACACCGCCGCCGATTTCAAAGGCTGGTGCGAACAAGCAGGCTTCAAACGCTTCGAAACAATCCACCTCGCCGGCCCCTCAAGCGCAGCGGTAGCCTACAAATAAGTCTGGTAGGGGGGAGCAAGATGTCACCGCGCCCATTTTTCCAGTGCCGCCAGCGCCGACCGAAAATCCTTCGACAGTTCGGCGGTGAGGGTTGTCGGCTCGCCAGTGGCGGGGTGGATGAAAGAAAGGCTCTTGGCGTGCAGCGTCAGGCGATCCATGAGGGGGCGTTCTTCCTGAAATTTCCCAAGCTTGTAGTGGCGTTTGAATTCCGACAGCAGCAATTTCTCCCCACCATAATACGGGTCGACGGCGAGGGGGTGGCCCATGGCTTTGAGGTGCACGCGAATCTGGTGACGGCGGCCGGTGACGGGAAAAACGGCCAGCAGGCTCACACCCTTGTATCGCTCCTTGAGCACCCACTTCGTGCGGGCCTTCTTCGCCTCGTCGCCGCGGATCACCATGCGGTTCTTGTTGTTGGGGTCAGCCCCAATGGGCAAATCCACGCTCCCCGATTCATGCAGCGGCATGCCGCGGACAAGCGCCCAGTATTCTTTGGTGACCGTCCGCAGGCGAAACTGCTCATTGAGCCCCCGTTGGGCTTCTTCTGTCAACGCCATTACGATCACGCCCGACGTGTCGGCATCCAGCCGGTGCACCATCAGCGGCTTTGCACCCTTCAGCCGCGCGTCTGCCGTCAGCATTTCCAGCAGCGATTCCCTCCGCCCGCGACCGGGCAGCACGGCAAGCCGGGCCGGCTTATTGACGGCAATCAGGGCGTCGTCCTGGTGAACAATCTCATAGGAAAGTTTAGTTGGCATGCCACCAGCGTAACCGAAACGGTCCGCCTCGACGCCCCTGGCGAAAGGCGTTTACTGCACGACGGTTACGCCGCGGAGAAAGATGCGGTCGCCGGTCCACATGCCGCGGAAGGAAATCATGTCGCCCTCTTTGGCGCCGATGTCTTGCGGATGGATCACGGGCTCTTTGTACTGGCCCACGGGCCCGCGCAGGCCGTGTTCGTCTGGCTGGCGGATTGACCCCTCCTGGGCCAGCAACGTTTCAGTTTCCCAAAACGCTTTCACCTGTTTGCCGTGAAGGTCCAGCACCACTTGCCCCAGCGCGGGGTCGATCGAGACCACGCGTGCCGTGTCGCGCACGAAGGTGCCGTTGGCGGAGGGTTCCTGGACGGCCGGCGACGTGCACGCGGCAAGCAGGCCACACAAAAGTATGGAGATAGCTTGGTTTCGCATGCCTGCAGTATAGCAAGTTTTAGTGGATGCGGATGTCCATGGTCGGCCCATCCGGGAAATCCTTGTGCCGAAGGGTTACGCCGTTATCGCGTACTTCAAGCACCAGTGCATCCCCGACAACGCCGCCGGCAGAGACGAGACGGCCGTTGATCAAAGCGGATAGGTGGCCGTTGGACACAATGATGGTGTTGATTTTATAGGCACCCGCGACCAGCGTCTTGACGGCCGGCGTCCCTGTCGGCGTTGGTGTCGGCAAGACGTTGGGTGTCGGGCCGGGGGTGGGGTTTGGCGTGGGTGCGGGCGCGACTTCCACGGCCTTGGGCTTGATCGAGTCGTACATTGCCACGGACATCCGAAACGGGTTCCGCAGGGTGGTGGTGGGGAACTGGTTCGCATCCGGGTTTTTCAGGAGCGTGGCGGCTGGGTCTTGTGCAAGTGCCGCACGCAGGACGTCCGTGGGCTGATCAATGACCGTAACGGCGCCATTGCCACCGCCGCCGGATTCATTGGCTGGCTGCGCAGCCGCGGCCTGGCCCGGGCCCTTCTTGATCATGTTGTAGCCCAGCATCCCCAGCAGGACGGCGCCAAGCAGGACCACCATCGCGATCTTCTTGGTTTCGTTTTTGGGCGCGGAGCCCGGTTGTTGTACGCGGTCGAAGTCGCCCATGCTTCACCTGGCCTTGAAAAAGATCGAGAACGAAACGTGAAACTCACATGTGGGATTCGTGAATGCCGCGGAACTGCTGTCGCGCGATACATTGAGCACGGCATTGTCGAGGCGCGTGAGGCCTTTCATCGCGTTGAGGTCCGCGAGGAATTTGACGCACGAATTCCAGTCACCACTGCCGCGGAGGTCGATATATCCGACTTTGTAGCCGTTCCACGGCTTGAGTTCCTTGGAGGTGTCGGTGCTGGACAGATTGATTCCGTTGGCCTTCTTGATACGCGTCAGCTCGTTGCCGTAGAAATTCGGCTCCTTCTCGGAGGAGGGAAGCTGATCCTCGCGGGCCTTCAGACGCTCTTCGGTCTCGCGCATCGCTCGCTGGGCCTCCTGGTACGACGCGCTCAGGTCGGCCAACTCATTCATCTTGGCTTCTAGCTCGTGGGCATCGCGGTCGTATGCCTTGCTTTGCGTCCACATGGGATACATGCCGAAAGCTGCACTCGCGGCAAGCAGCAGGGCAACACCGGCGAGGCCGCCGAGGTTAACCATGCGTAAGCGTTGTTTGATGACCTGGTTCATATCAGTGCCCCTCGGTGGATGCGTCCGCAACTTTCGCGGGCGGATCAAAGGTGACCTGGAAGCGCACGACCTGGCCCTCCAGCATGCGCGAGTCATTCGCACTGCCCGGCTTGATGGCCATCTGCGGATTGTTCGTGGCGCTGGCCTTGTTCAGGCGATCGATCAGCTCGTTCCAGGAGTCGTAATTACGCGTTACCGCGCCGGCACGAACCGTGAAACTCCCTGGCGGATTACGCTCTTCGCCCCCACGGCCGTGGACCTCAATTGCGATGTCCTCCAGCACGTCGTTGTCGGAGAACTGCTGCGTCACGCCTGAAAGCAGTGACAGCAGCTTGCGGTCGTCCTGCACTTCCTGAATCTTCGCCATCCGGCGCGCCAGGTCCTGACGGTGCTCAATCAACTTGAACGCCTCGGTCTTAATCATGGACCGTGAGGCATAGTTCGTGCTCACCTGTTCGTAGGCGATCCGGTGCTTGCGCTGCTCGCCGTACACCGTCACCAGGCCTGCCACGGCAAGGACCGCCGCCAGTGCCGCGACGAAGCCCCAGCGCCGCACGCACTCACTTTGCGCGGTCGCGATCCGGTATTCCATTGGAATCAGTTCAGCCATTGCGACCTCCGACCGGCTGCAACGCCAACCCCAATGCCGCAGCATATGGTGTGGACGCCGCCGATTGCAGCATGGCCCGAATATCCGCGGGCATGTTTTCCGCCGGCACCGCTTCAAACGGGGACGGGCTCTTCACTTTCAGATTGAAACGATTCGCGATGTAATCGCTGATGGCCTGGTCCTGCTGCCCGTTGCCGAACATGTAAATGTCCTGCAGCGCTTCGTGATGGATCGAGCCCAAGTGCGAGACGCACTTGGAGACCTCGTCTCCCACGCGCTCCAGGCTGGCCTTCGGGCCGTGCTTCGTCGGCAGCTCGAAGGGCCGCCAGAACAACACGCGTTCCTTCTCCACCACCGCAAAGTATCCCATCGCTTCGCCGAGCACCACGGTGCCCACGAGCGATTCTCCCTGCACGAGCTTGCCAATCAGGCTGGCAAGGGCACATGGCGAAACGTCCAGATGGGTGCAGGAAAGTTTCAGCTTCTTAAGGCCTTCCAGGTAGCGATGCACGACCGAGCGCTGCGTTGCGACGACCAGCACTTCGTGCGTGCGCTGCCGCTCGTTGGGCTCGGTGGAATTCCAGAAATCAAACAGCAGGTCCCGCGCGTCGAACGTGGAAATGTTCTGCAAGACCGCCTTGATCTGATCTTCCTTCGCCTGCGGCTTGGAGGGATCGATCATGACCGAACGCGTGGTGACCATGTTCGTTGGCACTGCTGCCACGCAGCGCTTGGTCTTGATCCGCTTCTCTGCAAGCAGCTTGCCCAGGGCGTCAATCTGGCGCTCCGGAAGTGTGTCCAGGCCGCCTTCGCCGGCAGACGTACTGACGGCCGCACCGATCACCGGAGCCCCGCGGCGGATGGTGACATCCAGCACGCGGATCGACTCGGGCGACAGGTCGATCGCCAGGAAATTGTTAGATGCATTCAACATGCTTTGCCTCTCAGTGGACCGTTGCGCTGAGTTTGAACATCGGCAGGATGATCGACACGGCGATGAAGCCGACGAATCCGCCAAGCAACACGATGATCATGGGTTCCAGGGCTGTCGTGAGGATTTTGATGCGGCTTTGCAATTCTTCCTCGTGGAAGGATGCAATTTCACCGCATACCTGCGCCAGCGTGCCTGTCTGTTCGCCGACCATCATCATCTGCGTCACCATCGGCGGAAACAGCGTGGTGGTTTCAAAGTCGTTCGAGAGCGGCTTGCCTTCGGTAATGTGATTCCGCAGGCGGTCAAAAAAGCGCCAGTAGTAGACGTTGGGCATCATGTCCCGTGTCAGGACCAATGCCTCCGCCAGCGGCAAACCGGATTTGATAAGCATTCCCAGCGTCTGGATCGACCGGCATACGTAGGCCAGAACCAGCGCCTGTCCGACCAGCGGAAGTTTCAAGGCCCATTTATGGGAGCTGTCACGTACCGCAGGATGCCGCAGTAACCAGATGATCCCGATCACGACCATGATGAGACCCAGCGCAATCGGGATGAAATGATTGGCGAGCCCCTCACTAGAAGCAATAACAAACGCCGTAATCGGCGGCAATGGGACGTGCGAGGCACGAAACACCGCTGCAAACCGCGGCAGCACGAATGTCGTCATCACCGTGATAGCCGCAAGCGCGACGCCCATGAGGATGATGGGATACATCAACGCGCCGCGGATGGATGATACGATGCGCAAATTGTTACGAATCATCACTTGAAGCGCCGCCAGCATCTGCCTGAGCAGGCCTGCTGACTCACCGGCGCGCGTCATCGTGACGTAAAGGTCGGAAAATGCTTCGGGATGTTGCGCCAACGCGGATGAGAAGGACTGCCCCTGCTTCACGCGGGTATGAAGGTCGCCCAGGATCCTTTTCAGGGTGGGATGAGCTTGCTGTTTAGCGAGCGCTTCAAGGCCGGCGCACAGGTCGCAACCGGATGCAAGCATCACGCTCAACTGGCTCGTAATGACGAGCAAATGCTTGGCAGTGACGGCTTCACCGGTGAGCGCACGCTTGAGGCCCACAGCCCAGGCGAAGCCGCTTTTGAGTGGCGGACCCGTGCGGATTTCCGTGGGTGCGGCGCCCCTCAGGGCGTTCCCGCCGGCACTGTTCATAGGGTCAGGCATGGTTGCTATGTGCGTCATCTCGGTTCCTATCGGTCAGAAGGACAGACCACATTATGCGACTGCCGAGGCCTTTTTTGGCCCGGCAGAAGCGGTTTCGGCGGCAATAAGGCCTTTGGACAATAATTCACGCTGGCATTGAACAAAGCTGATCATTCCGTGGTCGCGGCCGGCGCTGATGGCATTGGGAATTTGCTCGAGTTCGCCCGCGCGGATCAGGTTGGCCACGGCCGGGGTGTTCACCAGGATTTCGTAAAGCAGGGAGCGGGTTTCCGGGACGCGTCCGGGGACGAGCCGCTGGGCGAAGATTACGCGGAGGGTTTGGGAGAGCTGGAGGCGGATCTGCGGCGCCTGCGAGGCCGGGAAGACGTCCACCATGCGTGAGACCGCGCCGGCCGCGGTCGAGGAGTGGACGGAGGCGAGCACAAGGTGGCCGGTTTCGGCCGCGCCCAGCGCAATGGCGATGGACTCAAGGTCGCGCAGCTCACCCAGCACGATCACATCCGGGGCTTGCCGGAGGACGGTACGCAGGGCGGAGTGCCAGGAGGGCGTATCGGAGCCAATCTCGCGTTGCTCGATGATCGATTTGGCATTGGTGTAGATGAATTCGATGGGGTCTTCGATGGTAATAACGTGTGCGGGCCGTGTTTTGTTGATGTGCTCGACGATGGAGGCCAGCGTGGTGGATTTACCCGAACCCGTTGGGCCGGAGACGAGTACGAGTCCGTGGTGCAACTCGCCGGTTGTAATCACATGTTGCGGAATGCCCAACTGCTTAGGGTCGGGGATGGAAGGCCAAACGAGACGCAGCACGAGCGACAGGTTATCGCGTTGATAGTGGGCGTTGACGCGGACGCGGCCAGTCTGGTCGAACGTGAACGAGAAGTCGAGTTCGCGCTTTTTCTGAAGTTCTTCCCACATTTCATCACGCAGCATCTGCCGGGTGACTTGTTCGAGGTCCTCGGTGGTGCAACGGGGTTGTTGGTATCGGATCCAATCACCGGCAACGCGCATGGCGGGAGAATCGCCGACCATGACCAGAACGTCGGATGCCGAGCGATTTTTTGCTGCCACGAGCAGCTCTCGCAGAGGCGTCATTTCTGTTCCTCCGCTGGCGCCCAGGCGACCCGTAAGACTTCCTCAAGGCTGGTCAGGCCATTTGCGGCCGCGAGCATGCCTTCTTCGAAGAGCGTGGTTTCTCCCATGCGGGAGCGAAGATCCCGAAGTTCCCCGGCACTGACATTCTTTTCCATGAGGCGGCGAGCTTCCTGCCCGATCTCGAAAACCTCGTACATGCCCAGGCGTCCGCGGTGGCCGCTGTTGTAACACTGGGCGCAGCCGGCCCCTTTCCAGAACTTGTCCTTTTCGCCCAGGCGCAGACGCGCGGCAACTTCGGCCGGCGGGGAATACGGCTGCCGGCACGCGGAACAAATCTTGCGGGAGAGTCGCTGGGCGACCACGCCGATCACGGCACTGGCCACGAGGAACGGCTCAACGCCGATATTGACCAATCGCGTGATGGCGCCGACGGAATCGTTCGTATGCAGGGTCGAGAGGACCAGGTGGCCCGTGAGAGAGGCTTCGACAGCCACGCGGGCCGTCTCTGCGTCGCGGATTTCGCCGAGCATGATGATGTTGGGGTCCTGACGCAGCACGGAGCGGAGCACGGCAGCGAACGAGAGCTCAATGGCGTGGTTAATCTGCACCTGGTTGACCATGCCCAGCTGATATTCGACGGGGTCTTCAATGGTGACGATGTTTTTCTCGGGACTCTTGAGAATCTGGAGCGCGGAGTAAAGCGTTGTGGTTTTGCCCGAGCCGGTGGGGCCGGTCACGAGGATCAGGCCGTGCGGACGTTCGAGCATACGGCGGAATTTTTCGATCAGGAGCTGGCGGAATCCGAGCTGCTCGAGATCAAACACGAGGTTGGCGGAATCGAGAATACGCATCACGACCTTCTCGCCGCCGGTGGTGGGCAGAGTGGAGACGCGGATGTCGATTTCGCGGCCGTTGATGGAGACGGGGATGCGGCCGTCCTGCGGGCGGCGGCGTTCGGCGATGTCCAGCTTTGCCATGACCTTGATGCGTGAGGAGATGGCCGGGTGCAGCGAAATTTTCTGGGTCATGAGTTCGCGCAGCACGCCGTCGATTCGGTAGCGGACGCGGACGATTTTGCCGTCGGGCTCAATGTGGATGTCGGAAGCCTTATGGCTGATCGACGTCGTAAGGATGTAGTTGACGAGGCTGGCGATGGGGGAGTTCTCGGAGATTTCGCCGATCTGCTCGGTCTTCTCCGTCTCGTCGACGACCGACACCTTGTTGTTATCGATCGAAGAAAGGAGGTTATCGATGTTGACGTCGGAGCCGTAATATTTTTCGATGGATTGCTTGATGGCCCCGGCATCGCAGAGGACGAGCTGGATGGGGCATTCGGCAAGGCGCTCGAGGTCGTCGAAGTCGAAGATCGAGAGCGGCCGCGAGATGCCGACGGTCAGGCGGCCTTCGACGTGAAACATGGGGATCACGCCGTAGTAATGTGCTTTGTCCTTGGGGATGAAGTGGAGGGCCTCAGGGTCGATGAGGCCGGGGCGGAGCTCAACCGAGGGGAGGCCAAGCTGGCTGCCGACAATGCGGAGGAGCTCGACTGCTTTAAGCAGGTTCATCTCGACGAGGGTTTCGCCGAGCATGGCACCCGAATCGCGTGCCCGCTTGAGCGCTGAGTCGATCTGCTCCTGGGTGAGCCGACCCGTATTAACGAGCAGCTCGCCGAGTTTAAATTTGCGTTTCATATCAACGGCCATCAGCGCCCCCCGGAATGGCCGCCGTTCGTTCAATCACCAGCCGCGAATCGAGGCGCGTGGCGAGGAGGACATCAGTCATGATGGGCGAGGGATCGAGCAGGCGCAGCTTGATGCCCAGGGTTTCCAGCCGGCTCTCGAGGGAGAGAATCCAGTTGAGCCCGGCGGAATCAATAATTTGCACGTTGGAGACGTTAAGGTCCACAAACGGAGGCTTGGCGGCGACGGCTTCGTCCACCTTTCGCTCAAGCTGGGGGAGCGTGCGGGTCAAGACCTGCTGCCCGGCGGCAACGGCTACTGCCTGCATCACTGCGTTGGTGTCGCGGACCATTTCTGCCCTCGTTCTTAGCGGCCCCTGAATCGGTCCGCATAAATGTTATCGAACGAGGGAAATGGTCACTCAAGGCGCAAGTTGCCTATCTTTTGAATTTTGGGAAAGGCGTGGTCACGGATAATCCTGCCCGGTCGGTCTGATAACCACTTCGTTCACATGCACGCCCTGCGGACGTGTGACCACGAAGAGGATTGTTTCGGCGACGTCGAGGGCTTTCAGCAGCGTTCCGAAACGGGCGATTCCCTTGTAGAAATTTTCAGGCGTGTACCCTGCGACGCCCTGAAATTCCGTCTCGACGATGCCCGGGAGCATCAGAGTCACCCGTACGCCCTTCGAGCAGACCTCGCGGCGGAAGGCTTCGGTGAGACCGGCGATCGCGAACTTGGAGGAGCCGTAGAATCCCGAAAAGGGGGAGACATTTTTTCCCGATGCGCTGCCGAGCACCACAATGTCCCCGCGCCCTTTTTCGGTGAGAAGTTCGCCTGAGCGGCGCATGAGGTAGGCGGCACCCATGACGTTGGTTTCGTAAACTTCACGCCATTGTTTCATGTCGCTGCCGAGCAGGCCGCCGGCGAGTCCGCGGCCGGCGTTGACGATGACGGTGTCCATCTGCGCGCCGATCGACGCGGCGAAGTCGGCGGATTTTGCGAGCAGGTCGTCGATATCCTTTTCCTTGGAGGCGTCACCCTTGACGGTGAGCACCTTCCCGCCGGCGGCACGGATGTCACTGGCGAGTTGGTCAAGCTTTTCAGCGCGCCGTGCCTGGAGAACCACAGCGGCACCTTCGCGGGCGAGTGAACGTGCGGTCGCCTCGCCGATGCCGGCGCTTGCGCCGGTGATGATGGCGACACGACCTGAGAGTGAAGCGTTCGGCATGGTGAACTCCTGATTTATGTCTCGGCGATGGAAGCGGCCGAAATTCGCGAGTATAGTCGCATGGGGAAAGTTTGATTTCAATCGAGAGGCCATGGCTAATCTGCTTCGCACCCCCTTTTACGATTTCCACGTCAAGGCCGGCGCCAAGATGGTGGAATACGCCGGCTGGGAAATGCCGCTGCTTTACACGGGCATCATCCCCGAGCACGAACACACGCGTACCGCAGCATCCATTTTCGACGTGTCGCACATGGGTCGCCTCAAATTCACCGGCAAGGGGGCGGAAGCGTTTCTGCAGCGCGTATGCACGCGCAATCTTGCAAAGGCAACGCCAGGACAGTCGATGTATTCACTGGTCTGCAATGCCTCCGGCGGAATTCTCGATGATGTGATTGTGTCGCGCTTTGATCGGCATTGGATGATGGTCTGCAATGCCGCCAATCGGCAGAAGCTGCTGGCGTGGTTTAACACGCAGCTTGCGACGATGCCGGGGACAACCATTGATGATGAGACGACCACGTCCGCGATGGTGGCCGTGCAGGGTCCAAAGGCCGTGGGGTTGCTGGATCCGGTGCTGCCCGAGCCCCTGTCAGAAATCAAGCGGTACCACTTTGAGCAGATGCGCCTGATGCTGGTGGTGCAGTTCACGGTGTTCCGCTCGGGCTATACGGGCGAAGACGGCGCGGAACTGATCTGCGGCCTCTCCGCGGCGGGCATGGCGGCGAACTATCTGCTCCGCTCGGGCAAGGAGGAGCATCCCGTGCTTAAGCCGGCTGGGCTGGGGGCACGGGACACTTTGCGGCTGGAAGCGGGGATGCCGCTGTATGGGCATGAGCTCAGCGAAACGATTGATCCCTTGTCGGCAGGACTTGGCTGGGCGGTGGATTTGAACAAGGACTTTATCGGCGCGGAGTCGCTGCGAAGCGTGCAAGCCGCGGGCCCAACACGCAAGCTTGTGGGCTTATTTATCGACGGCCCCCGTGCCGCCCGGCCCGACATGGCGGTCCTGCTTGAGGGTAAGCCGGTAGGCGTGATCACCTCGGGGACAATGTCGCCGACCCTGAAGCGGTGCATCGCGATGGCATACGTGGATGCAAGCCTTGCCGCGCCCGGGACGGCACTTGCAGTGGACTGCCGCGGATCGCAACTCACCGCAACCGTCACGCCGCTACCCTTTTACAAACGCCCAAAATCCGCGTAGCCTTCTGACTCCTGAATTGCAACTTCTAACTTCTCCGAGGTTCTCATGCCCGCTCCCGCCGACCGCCGCTATGCCGAGACCCACGAATGGCACAAACAGGAGGGCGACTTCGTCACGATTGGCATCACGCAGTTTGCCGTGGATGAACTGACGGACATCACGTACGTCGATCTGCCGCAGGTCGGCAAGCGCGTCGAGGCCGGCAAGCGTTTTGGGGAAATCGAATCGGTGAAGGCGACGAGCGAGCTATACTCGGCACTTGCCGGTGAAGTCGCGGAGGCGAACCAGGCGGTGAAGGACGATCCGTCGCTGGTGAATCAGGATCCCTATGGCAAGGGATGGTTGATCAAGTTGAAAGCACCGGGGGCGGATTTGTCGAAGTTAATGACGGTGGAGCAGTACGCCGCGAAGCATGGGGGGTAGGTGAGGGTTTTGAGGGGGAAGGCAACTTGAGGCAGGTCTAGGGAGGCTCGGATGGTTCAAAAAGGTAACAAAGACCAGGGCAATTGCACCCGTTGAACTGGTTCAGCGGCGAATCTTGCTGATCCGCGGGCAGCGAGTGATCATCGATGCGGATCTGGCGGCAATTTACGGAGTCTCAACAAAAGCCCTGAATCAGCAGGTCAAACGCAACAGCAGACGGTTTCCAAAGGACTTCATGTTTCAACTGACGATTGGTGAGACGCGACGTTTGAGGTCACAAATTGTGGCCTCAAACGCAATCGTCCATCCGGAGGGGTCACAACTTGCCCCTTGTGTCACGATTTCGATGGGTAAGGAAGAATCCGAAGCGATGCATCCTGACTGCGAGGACAAGAGGCTGAATACCGCCCCCTGACTGCGTAGGTGAGCGTTTGCGTCGCGGGTTGGGGATGGAGCTACAAGGGTCACACCTTTGCGATGAGCAAGCTCGTGTTATGCCCGCCGAAGCCAAACGAGTTGGACATCGCGTATCTGACCTCGGCACGCCGGGCGACGTTGGGGACGTAGTCGAGGTCGCATTCGGGGTCGGGTTCGTCGTAATTGATGGTGGGGGGGAGAATGCCGCGGGTCATGGCCAGGGCGGCGATGATCAATTCAATGCCGCCCGATGCACCCAGTGAATGACCCAGCGCGGACTTGGTCGAGGAGATGGCGACTTTTTTGGCGGCGGCTCCGAAAACGGACTTGACGGCCTTGGTTTCGGCGAGATCACCGAGCTCTGTCGATGTGCCGTGGGCGTTGATGTAGCCGATCTGCTCCGGGTTAATGCGGGCTTCGCGGATCGCCTTGGCCATGGCCTCCGCAGCGCCTGCTCCGTTTTCATCCGGTGCGGTGATGTGGCAACCGTCGCCGGTGGCGCCCACGCCGACGAGTTCACCATAGATGCGGGCTCCGCGGGCGCGGGCGTGCTCGATTTCTTCAAGCACGACCACGCCGGCACCTTCGGACATCACAAAGCCGTTGCGATTTTTCTCGAACGGTCGTGAGGCCTTTTGCGGTGCGTCATTGCGCGTCGACAGGGCGCGGAGAGCGCAGAAGGACGCGAGGCCAAGTTTCGTCAGGGCCGCTTCGCTCCCGCCGGCAAGCATGACGTCGGCATCGTCGTATTGGATCGTTTTGTAGGCGTCGATGATCGCGTTGCCCGCGGTCGCGCAGGCAGTTGCGGTCGCGGAGATCGGGCCCTTCAGGCCCCATTGGATCGACAGGTTGCCAGCGCCGGCATTGACCATGAGTTTAGGAACGGTGAACGGGGAGACGCGTTTAACGCCTTTGGCGATGAGGACGTCGTATTCTTCTTCCATCGTGGCGATGCCGCCGATTCCGGAGCCGACGATGACGCCGGCCCGCTGGCGGTTGGTTTTTTCAAAGTCGATGCCGGAGTCTTTGACGGCATGGATACCGGCGCACATCGCATAGACGGAGAAGAGGTCTATGCGTTTCATCTGTTTGTGTTCGAGGCATTTGGAGGGGTCGAAATCCGCCGGCGTGATTTCGCCGCCAAAGCGGACGGGATAGCCTTCGATGCCCGTGATGCGAGTGATGGGCTTGATGCCCGACTGGCCTTCGACGAGGCGATACCAGAAAAGGTCGAGGTCCTCGCCAAGGGGCGTGACAACTCCCAAGCCTGTGATGACGACGCGGCGTTTGGACATTCGTGCTAGAAGGTGGAATTTGGAGGTTGGAATCTCAGAGCTAGAAAGTGAAAATTCTAACTTCTAATTTCCAACTTCCGGCTTCCTCGCCTCACTCCTTTGGGCCCTGCTTGTCAGCGATGGTCTTGATGTAATCGATCGCCTGTCCGACGGTTTGAATTTTTTCGGCTTCTTCGTCCGGGATGGACATCTCGAATTCGTCCTCGAATTCCATGACGAGCTCAACGGTGTCCAGGCTGTCGGCGTTGAGGTCGTTGATGAAGCTGGTATCGCGGGTAATCTCGGCTTTGTCGACTCCCATTTGCTCGGCAACGATGTCGATTACCTTCTGCTCGATCTCTTTGATATCAGCCACGTGATGGCCTCCTGTAGCGAAATCTGGACACACCTGCCGCCGCTTTTACCCGCCGCATGGCGAATTCAATGGCTGACAGGTCCGCTAAGGTACCGGATGGGGAGTAATTTCGCAATGCAGGTCCGCGCGTTGACCCTTTTCAGGTTGAGCGGCAATACGTATGCAACAACCGCGCGACAAATGCGTCGTTCTTCATGAAGCTTCCAGCCGTCACCAGGCGGCACATTTCCCGGGGCATAACTGATATGCGTATGTTTCGAGCAGCAGTTGTGGCGTCAGCCCTCGTCGGTGCCGGGGGCATTGCCGGGTTGGTCTATCGCCACGTGTCGGCCCCTCAGGCCCCCTCCCACCCGGTGGAGACGTTGCCATCCCTGCAGGCGGCACACGTCGGCGAGTTCTTGCAAAAGTATTGCTTCGAGTGCCATAGCGGCGACAAGCCCGAGGCCGGGCTGGGCCTGGATGCGCTGGTGAAGGACGCCAATTCCATTGGCACCCATTCGTTGGCCTGGCAGCGCGTTGCCGAGCGACTGGAAAAGGGCGATATGCCCGCGCCCGAGGCCACGGCTTTTCCGACGGAAGCGGAGCGGAAGGAGGAAGTGCATTGGGTGCGTGCGTCGCTGGCGGCATATGAGGGAGAACATGCCGGCGAACCCGGGCGCGTGACCGTGCGGCGTCTGACGAGCGCGGAATACGCCTATGCCATCGAAGACCTCACTGGCATCCACATACCCGTTCCCATTGATGCCTCAAGCGACTCGGTTGGCGGCGAGGGCTTCAGCAATTTCGGTGATGTGCAGTTCATGCAGGATGCCAACACCGAGCGTTACCTTGAAGCGGCGAAACAGGTCGCCGATCACGCGGTGATCGGGACAGGGCCGCTGGCGTTTTACAGTGACCCCGGGCGCTCCGGGCTGGAACTCTCCGCTTACGCCCGCATCACCGACCTCTACCAGAAATACGGCTACCGCTCGATCTCCGGCGAGGGGGGTAAGCCCTTTGGCCTCGAACGTAGTGCCGGCGCCATTTATGTGGCATGGTATTACCAGCATCGCGTCGCCCTGAAGGATCCCACGGCAACGCTGCAAAGCCTTGCCGCCAAAGAGGGGATTACGGCTCACTTTGCCGAGCATATGTGGGCGACGGTCAACGACCCCGAAAACGGCTTCCCCATGCGCGACGTGCTGGAGTGGTATAAGGCCATTCCGGCACCCACCAGCGATATTCAAGATTCCATTGCCAAGGGCCGCGCCGGCGCCAATGCCATGCAGAACAACCTGCTCGACTGGCCGATCTGGTTCTTCACCCGTGGCGCGCTGGCCGCGAACGGCTCGGGGGACGAAACACCGCTGGCCTTCAATGACCAGTCCCTTGCCGTCACCTACAAGCGGCACTACGAGTATCCCCTGACGGGCTCCGCGTCCGGCAGCACTTCCCGCCTCGGGGGCCGCGGCGGTATCCGCGGCCCGGGCGCCCAGGCCGGTGCTGCCATTTACATGCACTTCACCAATCTCAACCCCTCGGGCAACGCAAAGCCCGTTGTCATCTTCCGCAATGCACAGGTCGCCACCTATGCCAGCGGCACAGGCGGGAGTTTCACGCGCGGCAACGCACTCAACAGCGCCAACGGTGATGCACCCGCTACCCAGGACGCGGCGGGACCGGCGGGCGGAGCGGATGGAGCCGGCGCTGCGGCCGTCGCAGGCAACGCGGCATCGCGCCGGGCACGCGTCGCACTCGGACCGCCCCTGTCGACCACCCCGCTCAAGGATGTCCTTTCTCCAGAAGCCGCCGCGGCATTGCACTTTGGCGAGAGCCCCGACGGCTCGCGCATGGGGCCTAACGACTTTGCCATCACCGGTGCGACCATTGTGACGATTCCGACAACCGCGGGCGTCACCCAAGGCTTTGTTGCGGATGCGGAAATCGGCGCCGATCGCAGCGGTGCTGTTCGCCTTGTGCTGGCGAGCGGTCCTGTGACCTCGTCCCGCGATGCCGGCGAAAGGGTGTTTCTCGCCGAGCCGGACAGCGCGGGCCACAAGGGCTTCCGTGCGGGCATCGCGGAATTCCTCGCGGCGATCCCGCCGAATTCCCAGGGCGAAGCCAACCCGGCCGACAAAGATCCCGTACCCATGCCGTTCGACAGCACGTTCAACACGCCGGAGCATGACGCGTTTGTGCTCAAGGTTAAATATCAGCGGGCGGATCAGTTTATCCGGGACGCCATACTTGAGGCGCCGGACCGCACCCGGCTCGATATTGCGTGGAACGACCTGTTGGGCTCCTTTCCCTATCACGACGGCTACCTGCAGATGTTGGCGGATCACTATGACGTCAAACTCGACAGCACGCGCATTGCCGACATGACGTCGGAAAAGTTCGAGGCGCTGCCCGCGGAAATGCGCGGCTATCTCAAGCCCATCATCAGCAGCTACCAGCAAGTTGTGCGCGCGTTTAAGGCCGCGGAGCCCGGGCAAGTAGAGGATGCGATCACCTTCGCGAGCAGGGCATGGCGGCGGCCCTTAACCGAGGCGGAGAAAGCGAATCTGCGGGTCTTCTACCAGAAGTGCCGGACGGGTATGGAACTTGACCATGAGAAGGCCTTGCGGGCGCTGCTGGCACGCGTGTTGGTGTCGCCGGAGTTTCTCTACCGCGTCGAGATGGTCGCGTCTGGGGCGGAGAAGCCCCTGACAGGATGGGAGATGGCGAGCCGGTTGAGCTTCTTTTTGTGGTCGTCGATTCCCGATGAAGAACTGCGACGTGCCGCGGCTGCGGGCGAACTGGAAAAGTCCGACATGCTGGCCAAGCAGGTCAAACGCATGATCGCGGATCCGAAGTCGCGTCGGATATCGACCGAGTTTTTCGGCCAGTGGTTGGGGTTCTATCGCTTCGACGAGTATCGAGGGGTCGATACCACGAGGTTCCCGGAGTTTACTGAAGCGGTGCAATCGGCCATGTACGAAGAAGCTGTGAAGACCTTTGAGTACATGGTGCGCGAAGGACGCCCGGTGAAGGAAATCATTGATGCCGACTACACGTTTTTGAACCGGCCGCTGGCGACATTCTATGGCATTGCCCGGGAGGCGGCGGTGGAGTCGCCGGACGCCCTGGTGAAGGTGGACCACGCCAAGGCGCTCGATCGCGGCGGGGCGCTTCGCCTTGGGTCGGTGCTCACAGTGACGTCAGCACCCCTGCGCACCAGCCCGGTGAAGCGCGGCGATTGGGTGTTGCGGCGCATCCTTGGCACGCCCACGCCTACGCCGCCGGCCGATGCTGGGTCTCTACCGGGCGACCCCGCGGCATTTGGCGGCCTGACGCTCCGCGAGCGACTGTCACAACACAAGCGAAACCCGACGTGTGCAACGTGTCATTTGATCATTGATCCACTCGGGTTTCCGCTGGAAGGTTTTGACAACCTGGGGCGTAGCCGGACAGCGTATGCCGATGGGAAACCCGTCGACCTCACCGGCGAGATTGTTAATGGTGCGACGCTGAAGAGCGCGGGCGAGTTGATAGGATATTTGAACAGCAAGGATGAGCTCTTCATGCGTACCCTTTCCCGGAAAATGCTGGGCTATGCCCTGGGCCGCACGGTCGGAGCCTCGGACCAGCGCCTTGTCGACGATATGGTGGCGGCCGGGAATGGAACATCTTTCGCCGACTTGGCCATGAAGATCGTTACCAGCCGCCAGTTTCGTTATCATCAAGGCCGGGACGCCGCGCCGGCTGCCCTTTCCGCATCCCTTCTGTCGCCCCAGTCAGGAGTTTCCCGATGAGTCAACCCAGCTTCCGGCAGCACACCCGTCGGCAATTTCTGCGGGGAGCGGGCGTGGCACTCGCCCTGCCTTGGCTTGAATCCATCCCACTCTTCGCACAAGCGAACAATCCGGGGACAGGCATCGCCACGGGCGCGGCCAGCAAGCCCCCGATGCGCCTGGGTGCGATATTTTTCTCCAATGGCGTAGAACCCGCGCACTGGTGGGGGAAGGGTGAAGGCGCCATGATGGAACTGGGACCCGTGCTGGAACCCCTGTTGCCCCACCGTGAAGACATCGTTGTTCTCGATGGACTGTATCACCGCAACGCTGCTGCATCGAGGAGCCCGCATTTGGGGCGGATGAACATGCTGTCTGGCGCGATGATCAGCCTCGATCCGAAGGTGATCAGCGCCGGTACCTCGATGGACCAGATGCTAGCCGCGCACATCGGCAACCGCACCGCAATGCCCAGCATGGTACTGGGCGTCGAACCGAATGAACTGCGGTTGGAGGACGGCCTCTCCATGATCTACGGCTCCTCCATCTCCTGGGTATCCCCCACGAAGCCCGCGACAAAAGAGATTTATCCAGCACGTGCTTTTGACCAGCTTGTCGGCGATGGGTCGGGCCGGCCGCTGGATCGCAGTATTCTTGATGCGGTGATGCAGGATTCGGCGGCCATCAAGCCGAAGATCAGCGGCGACGATAACCACAAGCTGGATGAATATCTTGAGTCGATTCGCGACATTGAGCGACGCATTGAGAGGGCCGCGAAGGATGAGCGGCTGGAGGGGTGGAAGCCGACGCTGGCGCAGCCCGATATGCCACGGCCGAAGGATGAACTGCCGCAGAATCCGCCGGATCATATGAAGCTGATGCTGGATTTGATTGTGCTGGCGTTCCGGATGGACAAGACGCGGATTGCGACGTTGATGTTGAACAATGATTTGTCGCAGATGAACTTCAAGTTTATTCCAGGCGTGCAGGGGGCGTTGCATCTTGATCTGACGCATAACGGACATGCCATAGACAAAGAGGCGATGTACCTTAAGACTAACCAATTTCATTTTCAGCAGTTTGCGTACATCATCGATCGGATGAAGAGGATTAACGAGGGTGAGGGGTCATTGCTGGACAATTCGATTTTGATGTTTGCGTCGAGTCTTTTTGATGGGGATGCGCATAGTGCCAATCGACTGCCGATTGTGCTTGCGGGCAAGGGGCAGGGGAGTATCAAGACGGGCAAGATCCATACTTACCTGGATGCCGGCGATGACAATCGGAAGGCGTGCAGTTTGTATTTGTCATTGATGGATCGAATGGGGGTGCGTCTGGATTCGTTTGGGGATGCGACGACGCGATTGGCGGATCTGTAAGCACGTAAGGTTATTTACCGACGATCTTGTCGCCGCTAAGTTTGAGGTCGGCATGGCCTCTGGCGGTACATGTGCTGGTGGCGGTTTGTTTTGTAAAGCAGCAGCCTACAGTGGCCGATAATTGCAAACATATCCGCCACGATCCTTCCTCGGACACGCCGACATGAATACGTCCACGACGGACTATGCTCCACCTCTCACTGGCGTTAGCGCGCCGCCCTCTCTTGTTGCGCGCGCGGAACAGCGTTTGTGCCTCATCGTGCATGCGCTCATCCTGGCGGCGTTGCTTGCTTTCATAGCATTTAATTCACGTCGTGCATTGACCTACGATGAGCCTTGGTATCTGGAATCCGTAGGCCTTATCGATCAGCACGGCATGGGGCGAGAATTCCTGCTTTCGCTGCCGGGCCCCGCGGGGCCCCTCTACCCAATCGTCCATTACTTGTTCCGCCCGGTCACGGGGTTGGCGGTTCCGCTGGTCCGGTTTGTAAATCCTTTGCTGCTCAGTGGGACGCTGGCGGTCATGTGGGGCATTTTTCGAAAGCTTCGGGCACCGCAGCCGGTTGTTTCCGCGTTGTCGTTGGCGTGTATTCCCTTCATCTGGACGGTCACGGGAATGGCCCTCACTGAATTGCCGGCGTTGGCATTTCTCAGCGGCGCACTGTTGTGCCTGGTGGCACTGCCTGAATATTTTCGCCGCCCCGTGCGTATGGCATTGGCAGTTGGGGGCGGGCTCTTGCTGGGTGCTGCCGTGCTAGGTCGGCAGCCGATTCTCCTCACGCTTGTTGCAGTGCCGGTGCTGGCCATCTATCAACGCCGCTTGGTGGCGGAATACGCGGTGTTTGTATTGGCCTCCCTTGTTTTGCCGGCAATTGCATTTGCCATTTGGCATGGCATGGTGCCGCCGAAAACTGACTACGTGGGCGCGGGCATTTCATTGCCTAACGGGATCGCCAGTTTCATGTACGGCGCGCTGGTGGTGGCGATCGTGGCGCCACGCTGGTTTGTGATGCGTCCCTGGATCATCGTGAGCATCTTCGTTGCAGCCGTGGCTGCGGACGTGCTCGTGGGGGGCAGCACCATTTTCCCCATGCGAACCCTTGCGGAACGTTACCTGCCTCACACGCTCCTGCCGTTCTATGGGATGGCGGCGTTTGGGACGCTCATGGGGTTCGCTGCGTGGTTTGTCGCGGCGACCCTGGTGCGCCTTTATGAGCGCCGTGGCGATGCGCCATTTATGGCATTTACCATCGCGGCGTGCGTTTGCCTCGCCGGCAACGCCAAGATCACGCATCAGTTTTCCAGCCGATATCTCGTCACGATACTCCCCTTGATCCTCATTGCCGCCGATAAGTTCACGGTGCCGAATCGGTACAAGGCGGTTCGTGCGCTGGCGGGCGCAGCTTTGGGCTTCGCATCGCTATACACCTACTATCACGCGGTGTGACCCGTGATGAGCCCCCGGCAGGACCGCACACAGCAGGACAACGCTGATGAAAACGCTGGTCGTTCTTATTCCCCTCTATAACGACTGGGATTCCATTGCCCTGCTTTTGCCGGAACTTGGTGCTGCCTTGGCGCAGACGGGAGTTCAGGCCACCGTTCTGCTGGTGGATGACCGCTCGACAATGGAGGCCGGCGGACTGCATCGGCCCGAGGGGGTAGAGAAGCTAATGGTACTGCGGCTGCGGCGCAATCTTGGCCACCAGCGGGCGATTGCGGTTGGTTTATGCCACATTCAGGAAGTGATTCCTTGTGATGCCGTCCTGGTGATGGATGGGGACGGAGAAGACATACCCAGCCACATCCCGCAGCTTGTGGAAGCATTTACCGCCGCCGCCGGAAAGAAGGTCGTGTTTGCTGCCCGGGCGAAGCGTTCGGAGCGGCTGGTTTTCCGTGTCTTTTACCGTCTGTACCGCCTGATCCATTTCGTGCTCACTGGCATCCGGGTTCGGGTGGGAAATTTCAGCCTGGTGCCGCGGGAGGCGCTGGAGTGTCTGACGATCGCCTCGGAGTTATGGAATCACTACGCCGCGGCCATCGTCAAGTCGCGGGCGCCGTTCTCCATGGTTCCGCTGGCGCGGGGACGGCGGCTGGCCGGACACTCCACAATGAACTTTACCAACCTGGTCACGCATGGGCTGAGCGCCATTTCTGTTTTTGGCGACAAGGTCGGCGTCCGCCTCGTCTGTTTCTCCGCGGCACTTGCGGCGTTGTCGCTGCTGGGCATTCTGGCGGCCGTTGCCATTCTTTCCAGCACATTGGGATCCTAAGCTTAGAATTCCACGTGGACAAGTTGTCGCG
>JADMIO010930494.1_pt1 | contig 22217 bp, 23 predicted proteins | sample 8958161 | NCBI WGS metagenome assembly JADMIO01 (sample SAMN16585339, study PRJNA669376) | soil metagenome | isolation source: Crop rotation soil | place: USA: Cullars Rotation, Alabama | collected 2011
GCCGCGACTTCAAGTCACGTGAATTCCAAGCTTCGGATCCCACTGTGCTGGAAAGAGCAGCATCGGGGCGATGACTGGCCTGCAAGAGCCTGAAGAGGTGCCCATTGTACGAATTTCAGCCAATTTGCTGCCAACGCTGGGTGTCACCCCGATCGCCGGCCGAGGCTTTCGTGACGACGAAGAGCCCAGGAGCGCGGACCGGGTGGTGATGCTTACGGAATCTTTCTGGCACAAGCACTATGGAGGCAGCCTTTCTGCGCTGGGCCAGAAGCTTACGATTAGTGACAATGTTTTTACAATCATCGGCGTTGTTCCTGATAGTTTTCGTCTGCGACACCCGTTCGAGCTGCTAATGCCATTGCGCCTGACGCCCGAGAACATTGCCTTTCTTCCGGCGATCGCGCGCTTGCAACCCGGCGTGAACCTCAAGCAAGCCCAGGCGGCATTGCCGGGACTGATTCCAGCTTACAAAAAAGCCGACCCGGAGCTCTCGGATGTTGCCATCACGCCTTACCAGCAGATACTTGTCGGCAACTCGCGGCCCTTACTATTTGTGCTGCTTGGTGGCGTGATTGCCGTGCTGCTGATCGCTTGCGCTAACACCGCTAACCTGCTTTTAGCGCGCGCCGCGTCGCGGGAAAAGGAAATCGCACTCCGAATCTCACTGGGAGCAGGACGAATCCGGCTTGCGCGCCAGTTGCTGACGGAGAGTGTCTTGCTCTCCTTGATTGGCGGCGTATTGGGAATCCTGTTGGGATGGGGCAGCCTCCATTTCCTGACTTCACTGCTGCAGCAGCGCTTGCCTCAGGCGATCGCCATACAGCTTGACGGCCGGATTCTGGTGTTTGCTCTTCTGCTCTCGCTGGCCACAGGCCTGGTCTTTGGCATGGCTCCCGTTGTGCAGTTGATTCGCGGAAACCTGCATGATCGCCTGAAGCAAGGCGGACGCCAGACCGCAGGCGGTGGGCAGCGTCTGCGCCAGATACTGGTTGTAGGCGAGATCGCTATCTCCCTGATGCTGCTGGCCGCTGCAGGATTGCTCTTGCGCAGCATGGTGAGCCTCATCAACGTGGACAAGGGCTTCAACTCTCACCACGTCATCACCATGGCTGTACGGCCCTCGCCTGTGCGTTACAAAGAGCCAAAGACGGAAATTCTCTATCTGCAAAGAATCCTGGAGAGTGTGAACTCCCTGCCCGGCGTCCAGTCCGCGGGATGGGTGTACACCCTCCCACTGACCGGCAATAGTACCAATGGACCAATTAAAATTGAGGGACATCCCGGCGACTCGCCCAACGTGGACAAGCAATACGTGGAAGGGAATTACTTCCAGGCGATGAGCACACCACTGCTTAAAGGCAGGTTCTTTGATGCCCGCGACAACATCAATTCTCCCAGAGTGGTGATGGTGAGCCAGACGCTGGCGCAGAAGGTCTTCCCCAATCAGGACCCGATCGGCAAGCGGATCGACGTGGGCTGGGGAGATCCCGGCTTCTCAGAAATTATCGGCGTGGTGGCCGATGCCAAGCAGGAAGCCCTGACCGCTGACCGTCGGGCCACCACTTTTATGCTCTATTCGCAGAACGCTGCGCTCATGGAATACCTCGACACCAACCTGGTGGTCCGAACCAGCCAGGATCCGCTGAGCGCCGTTGCCGCCATACGCTCCCGGATTCAGCAGCTCGATCCCAATCAGCCTTTGGCCGACGTGAAGACGATGGACGATGTGCTTGCAGAATCGCTCGCTCCCCAGCGCGCTCCTGCATGGCTCTTCGGCGGCTTCAGCGCGATTGCCCTATTTCTGGCAGCAATCGGAATCTACGGCGTGCTCTCGTACTTCGTGGTGCAGCGCAGCCAGGAAATTGGTGTGCGCATGGCGCTTGGGGCGCAAAGATCCAATGTTCTGCGATTGATTCTGGGCCAGGGCGCGCGCCTGATTGGGATTGGCGTTGCGATTGGGATATTTGGCGGTATCTGGGCTGCGCGGGCACTCACGTCACTTTTATTTGGCGTGAAATCTACCGACTTTCCAACGTTTGTCGGCGTCTCAGTACTGCTGGCGGGCTTGGCCTTGGTGGCATGCGCGGTGCCTGCGCTGCGGGCCACACGCGTCGATCCGCTGGTGGTGCTTAGGAGTGAATGATCGAAAATTACTTCGCAGCCGTCTGCTTTTGATACACCGGAGAAATTTCGCGTAGCCGCGCGACTGTTTCCGGAATTACTTTAATGGCGAAGTCGATATCTTCCTGCGTTGTCTGTTTACCCAGACTCACGCGGATGCTGGCGCGAGCACGCTGATGCGGCAATCCCATGGCCAACAAAACGTGTGAAGGTTCAATCGCCCCGGAAGAGCATGCAGCTCCGCTTGAAACCGCCAGCCCTTTCAGGTCAAGCGCAATCACCAGCGCCTCGCCTTCAATGTGGTCGAACCACAGGTTCGTCGTGTTCGGAACCCGCGGAGCGCCCATGCCATTGACGCCCACGTCTTCCATCGAGCTTAGAACAGCATCCTGCAAACGGTCACGCATCGCGGACATCTCGGCAGGGCCGTTGCTGTCCAACCAGTGTGTTGAAATCTCCGCCGCCTTGCCTAGGCCGACAATCCCAGGGAGATTTTCAGTTCCGGCGCGACGTTGGCGCTCATGGCTGCCACCGTAAATCTGCGGCTGAATCAGAGTTCCTTTCTTGATGTACAAAGCTCCGGTTCCTTGCGGCGCATGAATTTTGTGCCCGGATATGGAAAGCGCATCGCAGGCAATCTTCTGTACGTCAATCGGAATCTTGCCGGCTGCCTGGACCGCGTCGGTGTGAAAGAAGACATCTGCCTCTTGCGCAATCTTGCCGACCTCTTCCACCGGCTGAATCACTCCGGTTTCATTGTTCGCCATCATCACGCTGATGAGCCGGGTGTTCGGGCGCAATGCCATCTCCACATTGCCGGCATAGATCTCTCCCTGGGCACCGACAGGTACATAAGTCACTTCGCATCCCATCTGCTCCAGCCGCTTGCAGGAATTCATGACTGCGCTGTGTTCAATAGTAGAAGTAATTACGTGGTCGCCACGCTGCACCAGCCCAAAGATGCCCAGGTTGTCGGCTTCTGTCCCGCCGCTGGTAAAAACAATCTCCGCCGGACGCGCATTCACCAGTGCCGCTACCGATGCCCGCGCTTTTTCCACAGCCGCGCGCGCATGCTGCCCGTAGTGGTGGATTGACGACGCGTTGCCGAATTGCTCCAGATAATACGGCCGCATCGATTCAAACACTTCGGGCAGGACAGGAGTGGTGGCGTTGTTATCGAGATAAACGCGGTGCATGGTTGCTACCATTTTACGCTTTTCTGAAATCCCGAGCGTAGCGAGGGAGCCCTATAGCAACGAGGATGCGAACCGCAGCATTCTGCGAACAAAATAAGAGGTCTCGGATTCTATGAATCGAGACCTTGAATTCGTATTGGCTATAGAGACCCCTCGCTACGCTCGGGGCTTTGGAAAAACTATCTGCTTTCCACCGGAACGTACCTGTTCGGATAAGCCGGGCCAATGTAATCGGCACGCGGGCGGATCAGCCGATTGTCGTCGAGCTGCTCAATCACGTGCGCAGCCCAGCCGCTGATGCGGGACACAGCAAATACGGGCGTGAACAAATCAACGTCAAGGCCTAGCGTGGTGTAAGTTGATGCGGAGTAGAAATCCACGTTGGCGTTGAGCTGTCTTTCTTTCTTGATGTACTGCTCAATCTTGGCGGACATTTCATACCACTTGGGATTGGCCGAGCGGCCCAGGTCTCGCGACATTTGGCGCAGGTGCGTGGCCCGCGGGTCTTCCGTGTGGTAGACGCGATGGCCAAACCCTGAAATCTTTTTCTTGTTAGCCAGCATGTTCTTCACATGCTCCACCGGGTCCTCGCCCTTCTTATCGATCTCAAACAGCATGCGCATCACGGCCTCATTGGCTCCGCCGTGCAGCGGGCCTTTGAGCGCGCCAATGGCGCTTGTGATGGCGGAATGCATGTCGGAGAGCGTGGCTGCGGTCACTCGGGCAGCGAATGTGGAGGCGTTTAATTCGTGGTCAGCGTGCAGAATCAGCGCAACATCCAGCGCTTTTTCAGCGGTCGGAGAAGGCCGTTCACCATTCAGTTGCAGCAGAAAATTCGCAGCATGAGAAATAGTTGGATCCGGATCGACCACGTTCTTGCCTTTGCGAATACGGTCATAACCGGCAACAATCATGGCAATCTGTGAAGTCAGGCGAATGGACTTGCGCACATTCGCGTCGTGATCGATTTTTTCGGCTTCCGCATCATAAAAAGAAAGCGCGGAAACTGCCGTCCGCAGCACTTCCATGGGCGTCGCGGTTTTGGGCACGCGGCGCATCATGTCATAGATGGCAGGATCAATTTTGCGCTCTGCGCCCAGTTGCTGCCTTAAATCCGCCAATTCGGCAGCCTTGGGCAGCCGGCCAAACCACAGCAGATAGCATGTTTCTTCAAACGTGGATTTCTCCGCGAGTTCGTGAATATCAATGCCGCGGTAAGCTAGCACTCCGGCATCGCCATCGATGTAGCAGACCCCGGAACTGGCCGCAACTACGCCTTCTAGACCTCTCGTGATTGTGCTGGTTGACATGGTTTTCCCGTCGCTGATTCCTGGCTTCTCTTGTGTTGGAAGCGGCTCTGTGCGCAACATTTCTTTATACTCCAAATGCTTTAGAGTTGCCAACCGCACAGAAAGTTACCCTAACACTTCGGACGAGTAGTGCGCGCCGGACGATGCGTTCTCCCTTGTTACCAAAGTTTCTTCCTCTCACGTCATGAGGGTCTGAGAGAGGCCACGCGGATGGCAACCACCACTCAGCAATCAGCATTCAGCCAAACCGGTTTTACCGCAGAGGACGCTAAGGTCGCAAAAGGAACGAAGGAAATGGGGAGCGAAGGCGCGGCGGATATTCAGAATCCCTAACCTTCCTGTGCATTCTTTGCGCCTATTGCGGTAAAAGGAATGGCCCAGAATGCGGGGCTAAGTGCTGAGCGCTGATTGCTGACCGAAGTAGCGGTAGTGGCCCGTGATCTTCCATTCGAATAGGACATCTTCCATCTTCGGTCCGGCGCCGATGTTGTGCACGATCATGTAACGGCGGCTGAACACGCCTTTCCTGTCCACGACCATGCCAATATGGGTCAACCCGCCGCCCAAGTCCCAGGTCACCAAATCGCCCGGAGCGTAGTCTGGCGCGATCTGTGATTGGCAGGCTTTCACCCTTGCGGTTGAAGAACACCATCAGATTGGGCACGCGGCGGTGGTCAATATTCGGGTCAGGCTCGCGTCGTCCCCACTTTTTGGGATAGGCGTTGAAATTCCCCGCCATGTCTTCATGCACTTCTTTTTGCAGATCGATTCCCACGGCGCGATAGGCGCGAATCACCTCGTCGGTGCAAACACCGGTGTCAGCTGGCACGTCTCCGCCCGGATATGCAAGACGGACGTAGGCCGGATCGTAGCGGACGGCATGTTGCGTCCGGGCTAGCGCCGCAGCGGCAAACCGCTGCAGAAAAGCCTGGCGTGCTTCCGCAGTCCTGGGAAATGGCCGAAGCTGCGCCGCAAGCACACCCGCGACAATCAGGGTGAACAGGCCGAGCCGGCGGCTCCATTTCCAGCAACGCTGCATTTCCGGCTATTGACACCGAAAAGCATTCCAGAGTTCCCGGATTTAGCCTTGGAGCCACTTCCAGATGCCCATGGCTAAGAACGGCGTTAGCACAGCCAAAACCCAGAGTTTGGCCGAGCCGCGAATTTTTTCTTCCTTTTCCCAGCGGAAGAGTTTAGCGGAAATCAGCCCTCCGCCTACGGTCGTTAGCAGCATGACCAGGACGGCCAACTCATTTTCTTCCTTCATCAAACCCTGTCCCTTGAGCATGATGTTCTGCATGCCCACCACCAGATAGGTGGCGGGGACAAAGTTATGGATAATCTGCATGATCCTGGGAAATTTTTCGGCCGGAAATGTCGCGCCGCTCAACAACAGCATGGGAAAATAAAAGAGCTGCACCAGGACTGTGCCTTCCTGCATGGTGTTGGCAACTGATGCAATCACCAATCCCAGCGCTCTGAAAGCGATCAACCCTAATGAAATAAAGACCAGCAACTCAAAGAAATGTTGCGGCAACGGCATGCCATAAATGTAGTGTGCCATCAGGAGCAGTAGAACGATATAAGGAATGAAAATCGCCCAACCCGTAACCATGGATCCCACCAGCAACGGCGCAGGCGTGATAGGCGTGACCTTATAACGCCGCAAGATGCCCAGCTCGCGCTCCTGGATGGCGCGAATACCCGATCCAAAAAACCCACTGCCCAGGATGCCCAACGTCACAGACATAGTGACAACAAACGCCATCGCCCCTGAATTTCCCTTAAGTACTGTGGCGAACGTAAAAAAGAAAATCAGCGGAAAAAGATAATTGAAGAAGATCACTGCGCGCAGCCTTAGCGCAAGCTTGATGTCCATGACGATAATCGCGAGATATTGCTTCATGTTTCTTGGCTCTTGGCTATTAGTAAATTCGCTTTCCCCGATTACGCGCATCAAGTGCGATCAAGGCGATTCAATCTCTCAGCTTCTTCCCTGTCAACTCCACAAATACGTCTTCCAACGTCGGCCGCTTCAGGTGGACATCTTCCAGTTGCATGCCTTGCTGGTCCAGCCACTTCATGATCTCAAACAATGTCTTTGCCGGGCGCGACGAATAGACCGTCAATGATCTTCCATCTCCGTCCAGCCTGCTTTCCAGTGCATCGGGCCATTGCGGAAGCGTGGCAGCATTCATCGGTTGGCCGCAAACAATCTCGATCCGCGACCTCTCTGCGCTCTTTTGCTGGAGTTCCCGCGGCGTACCAATGGCCACAATCTTGCCTGCGTCGATGATCGCTACGCGGTCGCACAGCCGCTCTGCTTCTTCAATGTAATGCGTGGTCAGCACCACAGTGCGATTCTCAGACTTCATTTCTTCAATCAGCCCGTGGATTTCCAGCCGGATTTGCGGATCAAGGCCGGTGGTTGGCTCATCCAGAAAAAGCAGTTGCGGATCATTCACCAGCGCAAGCGCCAGGGCCAGCCGCTGCTTCTGCCCGCCGGAAAGCGTTTCATAGTAGGCGGCGCGCTTCTCCCACAACTGCAATCGCTTCAGCAATTGCTCTGAACTCAGGCTGCGCGTGTAGAACGATCCAAACAACTCCAGCGCCTCTTGAACGCGAATCTTGGCTGGCAGGTTAGTGGCTTGCAGGCAAACGCCAATGCGGTCTTTGAGCTGCTGCTTTTGCCGGTCAGGATCAAAGCCCAGGACCGTGGCTTCCCCGCCAGTGCGCGGGCGCAAGCCCTCCAGAATCTCGATGGTGCTGGTTTTGCCCGCTCCGTTGGGCCCCAGCAGACCAAATACTTCGCCCTCCGCGACTTGAAAGTCGATACCTTTAACGGCTTCAACTTTGTCATAAGTCTTTTGTAATTGCTGGACGGCGATGACCGGCGCTGTACTCATGAAGGTTTGTCTAGGGTATAAACGGAGGCTTGTTCTGTCCAGTTCCTGAAAAATTAGGTAGTGGAACAGTTTGCAGTCAATTCATCGCTGACGCGATGAACGTCTGCCTAAAGGCACGCGATTCGCCAGCGAATCGCTAGACGCTGATACTGCCAGTGTGTCATTTTTTCAAACTGACCCACTAGCAAAAATTAACCACAAAGGACACGAAGAAACACTAAGGAGGTGGGATTTAGGGAATCCATGGCTTTATTGGACGGACTGGGCTTCTCCCATGCGTCCTAAGAAATTATGGAAAGATCGATGAGCAGAAGTAACTTTTTTCTCTTTCCTTCGTGCTCCTTGCTATCCCTTGTGGTTAAAGCACTTTGCAATCAGCACGCTCAGGGATTACCCTTTCTCGCGCAAGCTAAAGGGCACTCTTCCATGTTTATGAGAACCGCTGTCGCGCTTGTCTGCCTTCTTCTCGTTCCACCGCTGGGCGCACAAACCGCCGATACACAGTTGCTGGCTGAGATCAACAAGATCAAAGCCATTGACAACCATTCGCATCCGCCGAAGTTGGTTGCTCCGGGCGAAAAAGATGACGATTTTGATGCGCTGCCTTGCGATCCGCTGGAGCCGAGCGATCCCACCACCATCACGCGTCCGAGTAATCCGCAATACATCGAAGCATGGAAGGCGCTCTATAACTATCCTTACGACGACCGCAGCCCGGAGCACGTGGAGGAACTGCTCCAGACCAAACAGAAGGTTATGCAGGAACAAGGAAACAATTTTCCCAACTGGGTGCTGGACCAGCTTGGCATTGAAACTGAACTGGCCAATCGCGTAGCTATGGGACGAGGGTTGCAGCCGCCACGCTTCCGCTGGGTGCCCTTTGATGATGCGCTGATGTTTCCCTTGAAAAATTCCGCACTGGCCAGCGAAACCCCGGACCGAAAGTTTTTCTTCCAGCGTGAATCCACGCTGCTACGCGACTACCTTAAGACCGCAGGCCGTGACGTACCGCCGCCAACGCTTCAGGAGTACGTTTCAAAAGTCGTCACACCGGTGCTGGAAATGCAGAAACAAAACGGTGCTGTGGCCATTAAGTTTGAAGCTGCTTATCTGCGCTCGCTGGACTTTGGGGCAGCTGAGCCGCTCCAATCGGTGCAGCAGGTATATGCACACTTCATCAAAGGCGACGTTCCGGTCCTGCATGACTACACGCGGCTGCAAAATTTTCTTTTCCGCTACATTGCCCGCGAGGCGGGACGCCTAAGAATGCCGGTACACATCCATACCGGCGGCGGCTGTGGTACATATTTCATGCTGATGGGATCAAATCCAGCGTTGCTCGAATCAGTCCTGAATGATCCTTCACTGCGAAAAACGAACTTCGTCCTGCTGCACGGCGGCGCCGGCCCGTTTACAAAGTATGTCAACTACCTGCTGATGAAACCCAATGTCTATGCAGATTTTTCCGAGCAAACCTGGTTGATCTCCACCCGCAGATTGAGTGACAGCATTCGTGATCTGCTGGAGTGGTATCCGGAAAAAGCCATGTTCGGGACAGATCTCTACCCGAACACCCCGGAGATTAACTGGGAAGAAATAGGCTGGCAAACCGCGCATTCCGCCCGCGAGGCGCTGGCCATTGCTCTAACCGGAATGATGCAGGATGGCGAAATCACCCGTGAACGCGCACTGGAACTCGCCCATATGGTCTTGCATGACAATGCCGCCAAACTGTATGGATGGGAGAATTCTTCAAAGTAAATTGGCAGTAGTTTCCTGGGCGGCTCAATGAAAAATGTCCCATAGCCCAGCTTTGAACCGTTCCCAGTAGGTCATCGCCTGTATGCGCCGCTGTGTGGGATCAATAATCTCTTTCACTTGCCTGAAGCCTGCGGGAACTTTGAATAGCGCCTGATCCAGCGGGGCTTCTGAAAACTCGATCACTTCCATCATTGACGAGTAGGCTTTTGGATTATTGCCCTGCTGCGCATCTTCCCCTAGAAATGTAGTGGTTTCGCTCAATGGAAATCCTTTATCTGGCCCACTGCGATGCACTTCAATCTTGTCAGAACACTGGCCGCCACTCCCGCCAACAGAAAACGTAACCAGGTGTGCCGCAACTCCACCTTTCGAAGCTTGGGGCAACGGCAGCCCGCCAGGATCGATATACCATCCGTCAATCTCACTCTCTGAATTTCCACCGTAGCAATTTTCCGGTCCGCCTATGCGCTTTTCTTTGGTAATCAGGTGGCTAGCAATGTGACCAAACATCTCTTTTCTCTCGCCGGTATCCACGACATTTATGCTGATCACATAGGTTTTACCGCTGGGCTTCACCGCTACAGATTTTGCCCCAGACTTGATTCCCTGCAGGTCCGTCTGGTAGCTCATATACTCGTGTGCATCCAGATCGAGATCATAGACCTGAATGCTTTCAGCACCTTTTTGCCGGACAAGGGCTCGGCGATGCCCTTTCACGTTGCCAGAAAAAATCTGCATTTCCGATCGTGAATTTTCGCCGCTGTGATAGGTCGTAGTTGTGAACGAGCTTCCGCCTCCCATGGAGGTATGTCGCGTGGTGATTTTTAGATCATGCGCGGATGGCTGGCCGGTTGAAACTGCCGAAGCCAGGAGACAAACCGGAAGCAGAAGTCGGGTCAAGGTTCGCACGAGAAAACCTCAGATTGCGCCAAAAAGCTCAAACAAGCCGATTCTATTCCCGTCCAGACCATCCCTGAGCGCCCGCCAGAACCGCCAACAATCGCGCTTGTAGGAAAATTTTTACATACTTCCATCCGTCTCAAAATAAGACACTTGGGAATCGTAGATTTTAATGTGTTTCGACAACTTACCCCTTGACTTACACATAAGACGCTGCAAAACTCAGCATGTTCATACGACCGTTCCCCTCAATTGTCTGGTGTCATAGCGGTCTCTGTTTTTCATAACGAACTTGTCTCTTAGATTTTGTTGTAAACACGGCGTGAGCTGTGTGGGCCGAACCCGACGGGTAGGGATTCACTTCTGGGAACTTTCATTGAGTCACGTGCGTGCTCTTGACCGGATTCCTGGCGTGAATGCAGGAAAAGGGGGCACTCTCAAATGGACTTCCAGGATAAAGTTCTCAAGTGTGTAGATTGTGGCGCTGACTTTGTTTTCACCGCTGGCGAACAACTTTTCTTCCACGATAAACAATTCAAAAACGAACCTAAACGCTGCAAGAACTGCAAGGGTAAACGCGCACAGGCGCTGGGACTGCCGCAGAACGGCGGCAACTATCAAAGAGTGGAAACCAAGGCCGTTTGCTCAGGCTGCCAGCGGGAAACAACTGTCCCGTTCAAGCCGACGCAGGGTCGTCCGGTTTTTTGCCGCGAATGCTTCCAGCAGCGCAAAACAACCGCTGCATCAGCCTAAAATTTCTCTCGAACTCAGGGCCTTTTACGTCACAGGCCGCAGTGTGTCGTGAAGAGAAGCGGTGTTTCCCCTGCAAGCGTGCTTAAGAAGTGGTTTTATGCAGGTTTCTTGGCCGCCGCTTGTGTGGCTTTTGCTTTGGGGGCGTTCTTTGTGGCTTTTTGCTGCTTCTGGTCCTCATGCTGGATCAACAGTACTTCAATGCGGCGCAGCAGATCGTCAGTATTCATGGGCTTTACCAGCATGGAATTTGCGCCCTGAGTCTTCCAGTCGCCGCCGAGCAAGGGATAAGCTGTCAAGATCGCGACCGCAGGGTTGTAATCCGTCTTCTTGGCCGCGCGAATCACCTCATAACCGGCTTTTTCATGCTCCATTTTCATATCGGTAATGACCATGTGGTACGTATTGGCCTTCAGCTTGGCAACGGCCTCCTTGGCTGAGATTGCCGTTTCCACCTCAAAATGGTGTATTTCCAGGATAGTTTTGAGGGTCAGCAGTATGGCCAGTTCGTCATCTACCAAAAGAATACGGCGTTTCATGTGAACTCCAGGGAGATTCTAGAAGTCGCTTTTTGTCGAGCTAATAAGATGCAGCCAGCAGTTGCAATGGTTGTGAGCTGCTGCTCGCGTGCTTCGGAAGTCCAATTATAATACCTTTCGTGGCTAGATTTTTTGTGCAAAGTTTTGGATGCCGCGCCACTCAGGCAGATGGCGCCACCTTAGAACGCCAACTTATGACACAAGGCTTGGGACAGGCTGGTTCTCCCCATGAAGCCGACATTGTGGTGCTGAATACCTGCACGGTTACCGCCGCCGCAGACCAGGATGCCCGCGCTTCAATACGTCGAATCCATCGCGAAAACCCGGCCGCAAAGATCATGGTCACCGGCTGCTATGCCCAGCGCGCACCGCAGGAGATTGCCGCCCTTCCCGGGGTGACCTGGGTCGTGGGCAATTCCCATAAGCATCGCGTAGCGGAGATTGCTGCTGGTGCCGGGCAGGAGACTGAACTCCCCGTGGAAGCCGTTCAGGGTTCCGGTAAACAAGAATTGGGCCACCAAGGAATCCATCAAAGCGGGCCGCAGAATTTTGTTTCGCTTGATGCTGTCAGTCTTTCTGCACAGGCGTTCACTCTGGTTGGCGATATCTTCGCCCATACTGAGCTGATTGCAGCGCCTGTTTTCGCAGGCGAGACAATCGCGGAAAGAACGCGTCCCAACCTCAAAGTCCAGGATGGATGTAACAACCGCTGTTCCTTCTGCATCATTCCCAGTGTTCGCGGGCAAAGCCGCTCGATGCAGCTTGAGCGCGTGATCGCCGAAGCCAATGCGCTGGTGATGGCAGGTCACCGCGAGATTGTGCTCAGCGGCATCAACCTGGGCCGCTGGGGCCGCGACTTCCAGCCACAACAACGTTTTGAGCAGCTTGTCCGAGCGCTATTGGAATATACAGGCATCGAGAAGATACGCATCAGCTCGGTCGAGCCCATGGACTGGAGCGATGACCTGATAACGCTAGTCGCCGGCTCACCGCGCATCGCCAAGCATGCGCATATTCCACTGCAATCCGGCAGTGACCGCATCCTGCGACGTATGCATCGCAGGTACAGGCCGTGGCACTACGCCGAGAAGATCAGGAAAATCCGTGAGGCCATGCCGGATGCGGCGATTGGCGCAGACGTAATGGTCGGATTCCCCGGCGAGACTGACGAACTCTTTGAAGAAAGCCGCAGCTTCATTGAGCGCCTGCCCTTCACCTATCTGCATGTGTTTACCTATTCGTCGCGACCGGGAACTCCTTCAGCGGCCATGCCGGAGCAGGTGCCGGTGCAAGTGGCGCGGGAACGCAATCGCGTACTGCGTAACTTAGCGGAGGAGAAGAACCTGGAGTTCCGGCGCAAATTTGTGGGTAAGACGCTCGAGGTAATTACGCTCCAGACAGGCGATGATGAATCGACGGAAGCGCTGAGCGACAATTACTTAAAAGTTAAATTACACGCTCGGCACGCACCGAATCAGGTATTGCAGGCCCAAATGATCGCTGTAAGCGATGACCAGCTCATCGCTGCGCTTTAATTGCGATCGAATAACTGCATATCCACGATCATTGTGAGCTTGGCTGAAACCTCTGAGCTCTGAGAACGAACTTACGCCATCTAGAAAAAATTCCTAAATTGCAAGTTGAAGACAACATTTCCCTTGCGGTCGCCCGGCTGGCTGTTGATGGTGCGGGCATATCCAACCTGCAGAGCAAAGTTAACGATCATGAATTCAATGCCACCGCCGGCCGACTCCAGATGCCGGCTGACGTTTCCTGTAGTGAGCTCGGCGATATCAAAAAGCGCCAACGGTTTTACCGAATAGATGTTTGCCCGGTCCGCAATGTAATTGACGGGCGGGGTAATTTCACGATCAACGAGCGCCTGCGCTTGTTTCTGGGCGTCCGCAGCCGGAATACCCTGCTGCACCAGTGCGGCCTGAATGAAACTGGCAGCCGATCTCGTCCCTGCAGTCTTGAGCATTCTCTTGAGCGTCGTGTTCGTGGTGTCGTCAATGACAACATCAGGGATCAAGGGGCGTGAAAGCCCCGGAATTGGGACCGTTAAGGTGGTGCTTACATTCCAAAATGAGAAGCCACCCAAACCCACACTGTTGGTTACGCCTGCTTCGGTCTTGCCAAAACTCCTTAGAACCGGCGGTGGTGGTCCGGACTGCAGAAGAGTGTCCGGCGCTTCATAAAGAAAATTACTTGCATTGTTCCCAGCAAAGAACTGCGCATATTGCGCCGGAGTACCCCAGGTATGGCCATATCCCCCCATGACTTGCAATCCAAAGCTTTGGTTGGGCGCAACCAGAAAGTCTCTGTAGAGCGAGGTGAAAAAAGCCAGCTGTTCGTAGCTCGCCTGATTGTTAGGGCTGGCGCCTGTAAACCATAGTCCGGTGCGAGCTGTGGTCTGGGCGAAGCTGCCGTTAAGTAGGACAGCCGCAGAACCTGCAGCTTCAGAAGTATCCATCAGTTGCCCGACGGCCTGCGGAACTGTATGACGGGATGCACTACAGCCCGCCCAAAAATAACCGTCGTGCAAATAGCTATTCGCAAAATGGACATTGCCTTTGAGACCAGCGGTTTCCTGGGATATTGAATCGCTGGTTGCACCTAACGGTTGCTTTTCATTGTGCTGCTCAAGGTGCAATGCCAGGCTCCTTACCGTGGATGTGGGCCAGTTCCTTTTCAGGTCCATAACTTCGGCCGCATTGTAGAAATTGTGATTCACAGAGCGGGAGAGATTGGCCGAGGCAACTGCTTCCACGGCATGCTTATCTGAATCCTGACGCTTCAGGATATTTCCAATGTCCAAAAGATTGGTCTTGAGACTGAGTGCAGGAGTTGTTCCTGTACGGTTATCGTGGTCTACACTCGTCGTCGGATTCAGAATCAATAATGGCTTGGGCACATTGGAAAAATAGGTTGAGACTGGACTGCGGGGTACTGGGAGAATAAGGCTGGCCTCATTAAGGCGTACAAGGCGTATTTCGTGGCTGGCGAAGGTGACGTCTGCGCATTTGCTCTTTTGCAAATCTTTCATGCAAATTGCGGGATCAACAATGCGAACACAGGAATCAATCACACGAACAGACACAAAGCCAAGGTTCGAAAATTCGCGCACCACATTGCTATTGTCATCCTGGGACATTTTTTGCGCGATGATCCCCTGAGAGGCAGCACGGGCATCTGGAGTCAAAATTGTATTGGTTTTTAGCGGTATCTGTGGTGGATCAAAATACCGGATATCAAACTTTATGGCATGCACCCACACCTGGGCATCTGCCGTCAGGTCTTCCCGACACTCTTGTGCGAAAGAAGCCCGCGGCAGAAGCGTAACCGCGAGCACACATAGCCCCAGTAGTGAAACGAATCTATGCTTCTGCAAAGGAAACCTCTGCCATGCTTAAACGTCGACTGATGTAACCGCTTGACTCATCGCCTGATGCAATGCCTGTTTCTGTTGATCTGTGGGATTTTGCACTCCATCAAGAGCTTTGGCCGCGGGGTAAACCTTGTTGGTAATCACATCCGCCTGGCCGCTGGAGACTCCTTGTGAAACCATGGATTGAATGCCCTGCTGTTCTGCGGTCGTCCCGGAGGTGAAAGAAACGTGGACGATCTGGTCAAAGTCCGATCCTGTGGCTTGTTTTTTATAAAGATCAAAAACGAGCTTCCAGATCGGGTCATTGCTTGCAGAGCAGTCCTTCTCTACCAAAACCTCAAATTTGAAACCGGATTCAGGGCTGAAAACCATTACCTGAAGCACAAAGGGTTTGCACTTTTTAACCCCAACAGGAACAACACTGATTGACGAACTCGCCACGTGAATACCTCCTTGTCACTCTCTAACGAAATTTGGCGGTGAAATCCCTCTACCGCGGTTCAACAACATTATTTTCTATAAGATAATGTTTCATCAAGATAGTCGGGCGTGGACGTGAATCAATGCTTTCCCAAAGACGGACACAAGAACCAGCAGGTTACATGCCGTGTCCCTGCGACCCGTTTATGGTCGTTGACCCATGTTATAATCTCCAAGTCTTGCCGCATGTGTGCGGCACCCCCCGCAATTCCACTACAAGCGTGAGTTTGCCGGGAGGGTTCAGGAGGATCGCATAGATAAACGCTTTATTAAGATGAATGAGCGCATCCGCGCGCGGGAAGTCCGCGTGATTGGCCCAGAAGGTGAACAGTTGGGCATTATGAACCCCATGGATGCGACGAGAAAGGCCCGTGAGCAAAATCTTGATCTGGTAGAGATCTCGGCCACCGCCAATCCGCCGGTGTGCCGCATTATGGATTACGGCAAGTTCCTCTACGAGCAGGAAAAAAAGGAACGGGCGGCGAAAAAGAACCAGAAACAGATCGTCCTGAAGGAAGTAAAGTTCAGCGTCAACGTGGATGAGCACGATTACGTCACCAAAAGAAACCATGTGCTGCGGTTTCTGGGTGAAGGCGACAAGGTAAAAGCCAGCCTGCGCTTCCGCGGACGCGAAATGGCCCACCAGAACCTGGGAAGAAAAGTTCTGGAGCGGCTGGTGACTGAAGTCGGCGATAAAGGAATTGTGGAATTCAGGCCGCGCATGGAAGGCAATACCGTGCACGTGATCCTGGCTCCTCCAAAACAGGTGCCTGGCGGCGCAAAAAAGCAGGACAAACCGCCACAGCAGCCCCCAGCACAAAGCGGACAGAGACCGTAAGTCAGCAACTGGCAATTAGCCGTTAGCCCCTGGCAAATAGCAATTAGCCAATGCGATCTAAAACGCAGGCGGCGAATGCCTGCGCTGCGAGACAAAGCTAATTGCTAACTGCTAATTACTAATTTCTAAGGAATTATGCCTAAACTAAAAACCCACAAGGGCGCAGCCAAACGCTTTAAGAAAACCGCGACCGGCAAGATCAAGCGCGGCAAAGCGTTCAAGCGCCATATTCTTACCTCCAAGGACACCAAGCGCAAGCGCCACCTCGATACCGATACACTGGTAAGCGCGGCCGATGCGCCAAAGGTCAAGAGGATGATCCCGTACTAGTTGAGCTGTTTTGCGGGCGTGAGTAGCCCTGAGCTTGTCGAAGGGCGAACGGGAGCTCGCAAGCGAAATCCCGAACGTAAGTGAGGGAACTCAATTTCAAAATCGGGACAGAGTTCGGCCCGCCTGTGAAAATCAGCGCTGTGGCTGGACCTGAAAAATAGGCGCAGTCAAACAGATGCGCCACCGCGAGCGAACAGGGACCTAAAACCTTCCCTGCAGCCGCGATAACCGCCGGAAATCCGGCAACAAAAAAGGGAGCGAAACATGCCTCGCGTAAAACGTGGTAGTAAACGCCGCCAGCGCCGCAAAAAGATACTTGAGCGCGCAAGTGGATATTTTTTAACAAAATCAAAACTGCATCGCGCCGCCAAAGAATCGGTAGAGCGCGGCCTCAAGTTCGCTTACAGCGGCCGCAAACAGAAGAAGCGCCAGTACCGGTCGATCTGGATCGTCCGCATCGGTGCGGCATCGCGCGCCCAGGGCATCAGCTATAACCAGTTCATCAGCGGCCTCAAGAAGGCCGGCGTGGAGCTGGACCGCAAAATTTTGGCCGATATCGCGACGAACGACTCCGCAGGTTTTGTGGCGTTGTGCGAAACCGCCAAGCGGGCAAATACCAAAGCGGCGTAAGAAAGACTTAACCACAAAGGACACAAAGGTTCACGAAGGAGTTGGGCTTTAAGACGCAATGTCTTCGTGGTTCTTGTGTCCTTCTTTGGTTCCTCTTCCCAAACGCGGAGTGTGCCTCTTTTCTGCAACGAAACACAGCCTTTCACAACGGAATAACTACTTCGTGTTCCTTCGTGTCCTTTGTGGTTAAATTTTTCTGCGGCACAGAGTACAATCCCTGCCATGCTCTCCCGCAGATCTTTTTTCAAAACCGCTGGACTTGGCGCGGCAGCCGCCGCTACCGCAAGCTTCCCTACCGAACTGCTGAGCTGGTCTGAACCGCAGCGCAAAGCCACGCCGGGCGGACCTATCCTGCTCAATAGCAATGAGAATGCTTACGGGCCGTTTCCCAGCGTTCTGGCCATGAAGAACCCGTTTCAGGATGCCAACCGCTATCCTGACCGCGGCTATGACAAGCTGATTGAGCGCATTGCCGCCATGCACAACGTGAAAGCCGATCAGGTCACGCTGGGTTGCGGGTCGACGGAGATACTGAAAGTCGCCGCGAGTGCATTTACCGGTCCGGGCAAAAAGCTGGTAATGGCCGCACCAACTTTTGAGGCGATTGAATTCTATGCCAAGGCCGCGAACGCCGAGGTGGTCAAGGTTCCGCTAGCCGCTTCGTATTCGCACCAGTTGGTGCAGATGGCGGAAGCCGTGGGAAAAAACGGCGGGCTGATTTACGTCTGCAACCCCAACAATCCTACGGCCAGCGTCACACCGCGGCGCAGCCTGGAGCTTTTTATCCGCAATTTGCCGCCTAACACTTATGTCCTCATGGACGAGGCGTATCACGACTTCGTCCCAGTGGCGGCGGACTATATCTCGTTCCTGGCGACTCCCGTTGATCCAGACAAGGTGATTGTGGCCCGCACGTTCTCCAAGATTTACGGCATGGCCGGCCTGCGGCTGGGATATGCGGTTACGTCGGCCAAAAACAGCAAGGCTATGGCGGCGCACAAGCTTGAGGACAGCACAAACATCCTGGCGCTGCGCGCAGGACTGACTTCACTGGAAAATGAAGACGATCGCAAGGCCGCGATCCTGCGGAACGGCTTTGATCGCGATGAGTTCCAGAGACAAGCGGCATCCCGCAAACTTCAGGTAATTCCTTCCTGGACAAATTTTGTAATGTTCAACACGCAGCGCCCCATCCGCACCGTGATCGATCATTTCAAGAAAGATAATATTCGAATCGGGCGTCCGTTCCCGCCGATGGATACATACGCCCGCATCTCTCTGGGCCAACCGGAGGAAATGAAGGCTTTCTGGCAGTCATGGGACAAATTGGCGGCGACGAAATAGGTTTCGCATTGCGCATATTTCGTGTGGCTTAGGACCAAGGCCAAGCTGCTGGCGCAAGTCTCTGCCAGAGAGACGTAGCAGATACGTCTCTGCATCTCATTCTCGCCAAAGACAACTTCTGCAAGGCGCGTTCCATCTCTTTCTAAAGGATTATCTGAAGGAGAAAACCCAATGCCGCTACTGGATCAGGCCGCCAAGTGGACCACCAACAAAATGCCCAAAGTGATTACGCCGAAGACCCATGCCATCATTGACTACGCGGTGGCAGCTTCATTCTTTGGCATGGCCGCATTTTTCTGGCGACGGAACAAGCGCGCGGCGGTGAGCGCCTTGGTCTGCGGCGCGGCAGAAAGCATCACCGCCCTTTGCACAGACTATCCCGGCGGAGTAGTGAAAGAGATTACTTATGAGACCCACGGCACCATCGATTTCGGGTTGAGTGGTATGGTCGCCAGCCTGCCTGACATGCTTCGCTTCGCCGACGAGCCTGAATCCCGTTTCTTCAGAATGCAGGGCCTTGGCCTGGCCACGGTCACCGGCCTTACCGACTTCACCGGCAGCGGGAAAGGTGGGCAGTTGCAGGAGTTGGATAGACGGTCGGCGTGAAAATAGCAGCCAGTATTCAGCAGTCAGCGCTCAGCATTCAGCCAACACGGATTCGCCGCAAAGGGCGCGAAGGTCGCTAAGGAACTGAAATACAATTCGTAAGTTCCATTGATCTGCACTTTTAATCACACTCACAACCGCGTTACTTAGCGGTTCAGTTTCTTTGGCTGAAGCTGAGTGCTATTTACCCCGACCGTTTACCCAGTTCCTTCAACTGGCCGCCTTTACGCTCCTTGCGTCCTTTGCGGTGAATCCGTTTTGGCTGAATGCTGATTACTGATCGCTGAATGCTTTCTTGCTCCTTATCCACAACCCAGTGCGTTATACTCCGCAAAGAACATCATCCCCCCGAGGTGTGGTTTTAACTATGTCATTGAAACTTGCTCGTGAAATGGAAACTGAGACGGAAACAAGGACCTTCAACGACGATTTTCCCGCGCTGGAAGAAAAAATTTATAAAGTTATTGAGCTGCTGAAGTCGGCACGTGAAGGCAAGGCCGCCGCGGAGCGCGATGCCGGTCGCCTGCGCGAGCAGTTGGAAACACGCGAAGAAGAGCTGGACGTGCTGCGCGGTGAGATGATCGCGCTGAAAAAAGAGCGCGAGGAAGTCCGCGGACGCGTAGAGAAAATGCTCAAGCAAATTGATGCTCTAGTGGCCGAAGGCTGAGCATGGCTTTCGTCCAGCACAACATGACCACCACGCAATTTGAGCTGCACGGTTTTGAAGTGGTGCAAACACTGGGCATGGTGCGCGGAATTATTGTGCGCTCCCGATCGATTTTCGGCACCATTGGCGCCAGTTTACAGACATTGGTTGGCGGCAACATTACACTGCTGACCAATCTTTGCGAGAAGACGCGCCAGGAAGCACTGGATTTGATGCTCCAGCATGCCGGTCAGCTAGGGGCCAATGCGGTGGTGGGCGTCCGCTATGACGCTACGGAGATCATGCAGGGAGTCACGGAAGTTTTGGCCTACGGAACAGCGGTCGTGGTGCAGCCTAAGCGTGGTTAAGGCTGACGCCACTAAATTATTCGCTTGACCGGTCGCCAACTCGGACGATAATCAATCCAACAGAAGTTTTTTTCGAAGGAGAATGAGCTTGGTGACTCAACCGACAGCAGCGCCGCCCGTTCGAGTGGAAATTTACGACCAGGTTTATAACCTCCGTGGCGTGGATGCGGAATACATCACCAAGCTGGCGGAGTTTGTTGACGGCAAGATGCGTAACGTGGCCGAGCAGACGTCCACGATTGATTCCCTGCGCCTGGCCGTGCTGGCCGCACTGAATATCGCCGATGAATACCACATTTTGAAAAAGAAATATGACCTGCTGGCCGGCGAGTTCAATCGCCGTGCCGGACAGTTGGCCGGCGCGCTGGACGAAGTCTTGCAGGATGAGCGCCGCGCGGGGTAGATTTCAAAATTTTTAGCCGTCGTTTCACTTCTATTTACGCTTTCAAGATTCAGACGTAGAAATGCTAAGTGTGTACGCCGTGACCTCTTCTTACGGCAAGGTGCTTTGGTAAATCGATCCTCTACCTGAGAAACCGAAAGGGCCATCCGGCCACTTGCCATCTACTCTGCTTTTCTTTAGCATCAGTCCTGATAACCGGCCTGCAACGCAGGTGAGAACGGTAACCGTTCATGAACCAACATTCAATGAACAGGGGGCCTGACTCGTATAATAACGGCTCGGTGTGCGAGGTTCCGCCAGTACGGAAATGCCTAAAGAGCCGCGGCGGGTTCCCACCGTCTTAGGACGGGTTCAGAACGGCCCGGTCACACGGCCAAGTGGGTCGGTTGTTTTTGTCGCTTCGCTCCAAACCGCTAAAATTACTCGCTTCCTATTAAATTGTTCTGCGCCTGTTGCACGCCGTTCGCCGCGTGGTCGGGCTCACGGCGTATTCCCTTCATTGAAAGCAATGTCGCTTCGTTCCACCCCGTTATAGGGGAATGACCGCTCTAATTTTCTGCTCCTGATGCTGACGGCTCGGCGCGCAAGTCGGCCTCGCCGCAGAGTTCCCGCATTTGTCGCTGCGCTCTACGAAGATCCATTTGCGCTCAGCCGTCAGTAATCAGCCGACACAGGTGTCTATTCAACTAACAAGCGCCGTGCCCGCAGAATCGCTTCACTCTAATCGCTCAAAAGCGCAATCATTCATTTATTTCTGCTCGCATGAGGCGCGTCAACCCTTGCGAATAGGCGCGAATAGGCTTGTGTATGGTATCTTACATAAAGAGTACAAAGCCGTGGTCGATTCATTATTTTATTCCTGGTTTAAATCCCCTCAGAAGTGTGACGTGATTGCGTTGGCCGCTTCAGCCGGCGGATTTGAGGCGTTTGCCCAAATCTTGTCAGAGCTTCCATCGGATTTTACGGTGCCCATCATCGCGCTGCTACATCGCGGAATAAGGCAGCTCGGGAGAGATGGTCTGGTCGATTTTCTGTCACGTCGCTCACAATTGCCGGTATTTCAGGCAAAGCCCGGCACAAAGCTGGAGAGGGGAACCATTCATGTAATTCCTCCTGTGTATGATATGCGGCTGTATGCTGGACGATTCCTACTGCATTTTCCAGCCTCCAGGATCCGCCCTTCCGCCGATGTCCTTTTTGAATCTATGGCAGAGGAGTACGGTCCGCGTTGCATTGGCGTGGTGTTAAGCGGGGCCATGAAGGATGGCGCTCGCGGCGTTGCGGCAATCAAAAGGCGTTACGGGACCGTCCTGGTGCAGGCGCCGGAAACTGCTCTTTCGTCCGGGATGCCCCGGGCAGCTATCCGGACGGGCTTCGCAGATGGGATCATGCATCCCTCCGATATCGCGGATACGCTGGTCAGCCTCACATTGGGAAGGCGGCGCATCCCGCATGCGTCATGTAGCGTACATAAACGCCATTCAGCGCCATCCCAGACAGTTTAGTTCGCCACAGCATTTTCCTGGCATCTCCTAGTCTATGAGCCCGGCAGTGCTTTCCAGCACATTGGGATCCTAAGCTTAGAATTCCACGTGGACAAGTTGTCGCGGCCGCTTCTATAGTGTCACCTAAATACTAGTGACTCCAGCGTAACTGGACTGGCCACAGTTAGGCCGCAAATGTAATCACACTGGCTCACCT
>JADMIO010789795.1_pt1 | contig 22216 bp, 18 predicted proteins | sample 8958161 | NCBI WGS metagenome assembly JADMIO01 (sample SAMN16585339, study PRJNA669376) | soil metagenome | isolation source: Crop rotation soil | place: USA: Cullars Rotation, Alabama | collected 2011
CTTTCCCGGGTCGGCCCAAGCGGGCGCGGCGGAGAGCCCGACGAGGAGCGCCGCAGATAGCCTGGCGCCAGCCGAGGCGGAGCCGAGGCGGTCAGCGGCGGCGTCAAGGCACTTCGAATTCGAGCGCAAGGACCCCGGCTCCCCGGTCATGAGGCTGCTCCGCGTCGCTCTCGCCGCTCGTCCCCTGCGCGCGCCCGAGGCGCTTACCGTCGAGGCGGGCCTCCGCCCACCAATCGGAGAACGCCTCGGCGCAGAGCGAGAACGTGTCGACCCGCACGAGGTAGCGGCCCGACGGCGGCGCCGCCTTCCAGATCACGTTCTCCTCGCGCCGGCCGTCGATCACGCACGCGGCGTTGGAGTCGAGGTCGAGGATCGCGCCGGCCTTCCACGCGTCGGGATCCACCGGCTCTCCGGGCGGCGGCGGCTCATAGGAGTTGATGTTGCGCTTCCAGATCTCGACGCCATCGGGATCCACGACGTGGAGATCGAGATCCGCCTCGGTGTCCCAGCGGAGCGAGACCACGAGCGCGCCTTCGGGTCCGGGCGCCTTCGAGGCGGTGAGCGTCCGGGGGTTGGCGGGCCCGAACCGCTCCTCGGCGTCGACGGCGCGGACCACGAGGTCATGCGGGCCGCTCTCGAGATCGGGCGAGAAGGAGAGCTTGACGCTGAACGTGGGAAAGCCCGGCGCCTGCACGTCGGGGAGCCCCGCGGGGACGATCCAGTAGCCCCGATCGCCGGCGAGCCCGATCGCCGCGGCCGTGGCCGATGGATCGAGCGCGCCGCTCAGGGGCTTGTCGATCTGGCCGGCGCGCACGGCGTTGCTGCTCAGGTTGACGGCCACCACCTCCGGGCCATCCTCGGCGCCCGGCATCGCCCCCTCGACGAAGCTCGCCCCCGAGACGCGCATCGACGCGTCGAGCCCCTGATCGGCCGGCACGCCGTTGCACGCAGCCAGGGCGACGAGCGATGACCCGAGGATGGCGCGCGCGCGCATCAGAACGTCACCTCGCCCCGGATCGTGAGCGCGTCGTCGGCCAGCGTGGTCGGGGCTCCATCGACGGAGCGGCCCAGGGCGTTGTCGTTGTGATCGAACTCGAGGATCAGGCGCCCCGGTGAGACCCGGAGCGCCGCGGCGACCGCGAGCGTCGCGTAGGTGCTGTCCCGAGGGACGCGGCTCGCCCCGCGCTGCTCGCTCGCGTCCGTGTCGGGGTTGTAGCGATCGTAGCGCGCGCCGATCATCGCATATTGGGTGATCTCCTGGGTGAGGCCGACATGGAAGCCGAGCTCGCGCAGATCTCGCCCGAGCCCCACGGGATCGGCCGGCTCGAGGCCTCGATCGAGGTTGCCCGCGCGGGCGATCTCGCCGTACACGCAGAGCTCGCCGAGCCGCGGGATGCGCGCCAGGAGGCGCAGATCCGCGCCCAGCGCAAAGCGGTGGAAGCTCTCCGACGGCGTGGCCGCCGCGCCGGGGATCACCTGGATCTCGGTGATCCCCACGAGGCCGTCCTCGTTGGCGTCGCGCCACACGAGCACGTCCTTGGTGCTCGGCGTGCCCTTGTGGAACCCCTGGCCCGAGAGCGCCGAGACGCCGACCTGGATCCGCACCGGCTCCGCGATCGCGACGTCGACGCCGATCCGCCCGAGGAAGTCCTTGGCCGCGTTGGAGTCGCGGCCCGGGAAGGTCCGCTCGCCGATCGGATCTCCGTTCATGAGGGCGAGCGCATAGCGGATGAACCGATATCCACCCTGGAGCCGGATCCCGAGATCGTAGTTGCCGGGGAAGAGCGCCCGCATCAGGTTGCTCCGCTCGAGGAAGAGCCGGCTCGTCTCGCTCTGCGGTACCTCGAAGCCAAAAGGAATCTTGAAGAGCCCGATCGTGCCCATGAGGAGCGGCGGGCCTTTCTTGTCCGGCCCCTGCCATCGGGCCGACAGCTCGGCGTCGAGGATCCGCGCCGTGGGCCCTTTGATCGTGTTGGCGTCGAGCTCGAGGGCGCCGAGGACGATCTCCTTTTCCACGTCGACGCGCAGCCGCGCCCGCGGGATCAGGAAGCGAGCCTCGTTGAGCGGGTCGCCGCTGCCGCTCACCTCGTCTTGAGATGCTCCGCGGTAGAGCACTCCATCGGCCTGGATGAACCCCGAGACGCGGAAGGCGCTTGTCCAGGACTCCTTCGCTGGGGCCGGCGCGGCCTTGGCTTGCTCGATCTCGCGGCGGAGGCGAGCGATCTGCTCGTCCTGCTCGCGCAGGCGCGCCTCGTCGGCCTCGAGCCGCGCCTCGAGCTTGCGCAGGCGCGCCTCGGTCGTCTCCTCGGGGGGGCTCGCGCCGAGCGAGAGGAGGCCCGCCATCGCTGCTGCGAGGGCGAGGGCGGGCTCCGGTCGTCTGCGGGTCACGGCAGGGGGGGCAGCTTACCGTCCATGCCGAGCAATGGCAAATCCGGCTTTTTGTCGATCTTGTCGGCGTCGGTGCAAGCGTTGATGATCTCGACGTGGGTCATGGGGGTCATGTAGCAGTCCGGCGCTGCGCCCCCGCCGCCCCCCATCCCCATCCCGCCGGTGCCCGCGCCGCCGGCGCCGCCGCCGCTCGAGGTGGACGACGTCGTGCTCGACGAGGCGCTCGAGGCGGTCTGATCCGAGGGGACGGTCTCGTCGCAGGCGCCGCCGCCGAGGGCCGCGCCAATGGCGAGGAGCCCTGCGATTGCAAGGGAGCGTGCGCGCATCATGTCTCGCTGGATCATGGCTATTTCGCCTCGCAGAAGCCGTAACGGCATTTGCCCCCGCCGCACGCCGCGTCATCGGCGCACATCTTACAACTTGCGCCGGGCTGGCCGACCTTGCTCTCGTAGAAGCACCCGCAGGGCTCGGCGGGCGTGTAGAGCGAGAGATCGCCGCCCTCGAACGAGCGGGTGACCTTCATCGCGCAGTCAGGCACGAGGCCCACGGAGATCAAGGTCGCGAGCGGATCGAAGTCGGGCGTGGGCATGACCGTCCTCGAGAGGATCATGTCGACGATGTACTTGGCCCGGGGGTTCTTGATGTTCCCCTGGGCGTCGACCGGGGCGAGGTAGATGGTGGGCGACCAGATCACGTAATGCCCATCCCGGACGTTCTGCTTGTCGGTCGCGGTCGCGCTCGAGTCGGGGAAGAACGCGTGCTTCTGCTTGTAGGCCTGGAAGGCGAGCGAGGTCACCTTGGCCCGGTTGGCGTCGTAGATCTCGGCGCCCAGGATCCCGATGGTCTTCTCGGGGCTGGCCGAGGTGGAGACGGCGTTCAGGACCTCCGAGGATTTGTCGAACGGAACGCCCTTCCACTTCGCGGCAGGGACGCCGATGTTCGCGGCGATGGAGAGGAGCGTGCTCTTGGTCGCCGTCCGGATGAACATGAACGACTCGTCGATCCACGGCTTGACCTGGCCCTGGGCCCCGAAGCCAAAGGTGAAATAGGCCTCCTCCGCGGTGATGGCCGTCTGGCTGCTCGCCTTGGGCACGACGAAGACATACGGTTGCACCGGCCCCTGGAAGGTCCCGATCCCGGCGGGCGTCGGGAACTGGGTGCAGGCGCTGATGAACACGTTGGAGTTGGCGACGTCGAGGGGCACACCGGCGGGATCGATCGTGCACTGGGGAGAGGGCTTGCTCGGATCCCAGGTCGGGTCCTCGGCGGTGGACGGGATGTAGAACGGGTTGGTGGTGAGCTTGGTGCCGTTGTACATCGCGTCGATGTTCGTGCACGACCCGCTCGTCTTGTAGATGATGGTGATCGGGTTCGCCTGCGACGCCCGCAGCACCTTCCCGAGCGCCTTCATCAGCGGCTCCTGGGTGTCGCCCACCTGGAGGTAGACGGGGTTCGGGAGCGTGCTGCAGTCGGGCGGCGCAGCGAGCGCCTCGTTTTGGAGCGCGAGGCACGCGAGCGCTGCCAGGCTGGCCAGGGCGGAGCCCATAGGTCGAGACATCACAGATCACCCATAGATCAGCTCGATCGTCGGCGGATGTTACATTTTTGTCGCAATCGGGAGCGCGCTACTCGAGGGGCAGGATGTAGAGTCGATGGGGCTTGCCATCCATCGGCGTGCCGTTGTGGTCAACGGCAAAGAGCCGCTTGCCCTTGGCGTCGTACGCCGTGCCGCGGACTTGCCTGAGGCCACCATAGAAGACCGTGAGCGTGCCAGCGCTGGAGATCTGATAGATCTGGCCCAGCGTCCCGCCGCTGAAGATCGAGCCGTTTGGCCCGATCGAGAGGAGATCGACCGGTCCGACCCCCGCCTTGTTGAACTTGGTTGCCTGGTCGGGGGTCGCGAGATCGGACTTCAAGACCTGCAGCGTTGTCTGGTCGCTCACGTAGAGCGAGGTGCTGTCGACGACCACGCCGACCACCTTCTGGAGCCCCATGATCGCGATGTCCGTCTCGGTTCCGGCGACGATGTCGAGCACGGAGACGAAGCCCTTCTGCCCCATCCCCACCTTGACGAAGCCGCCGATGTAGAGCTTCCCGCTGGCATCCATGCCCAGACCGATGCGCCGCCTCGTCGCGTCGAGGTTGGGAACGATGTCCGACATCAGGTTCGGATGGACCACGACGACATCGCCGTTGGTGCCAAAGCCGAACCGGGGGATGACGAAGCTCTTGTCGGCGAGGCGGACCATCTGTCCATAGCCCGGGCCCGACATGCTCCCCGCCGGTGGGAGGTCCGCCACCACGGCGAACCCGTCCTGGTCCGTCCATTTGACGAGCTGGTTCTTTGCGTCGTCGGCCAGGTAGAGCGTCTGCTCGGCGTCGTCCCAGAGCAGCGCGTTGGGATCGATGGTGAGCGCGATGTCCTTGATGGCGACGCCTGCGCCGCCCGCGCCGCCCGCGCCGCCGCTCCCGGTGGTCGCGCCGCCTGCGCCGCCCGCGCCGCCCGCGCCCGTGCTCGAGCTCGAGCTGGTCGTGTCGCCGGTGGAGCTCGACGCTGTCGAGCTCACGCTGGTGGTCGAGGCGCCGCCGGCGCCGCTGGTCGACTCCGAGCTCGAGCAGCCGAGGGTCAAGCCGAGGCCGAGGAAGAGGATGGAGAGGCGATGGAGAGAGTTCATGCTTGCTCCCTCGCACGATACGGAAATTCACCGCGCCGGACAGCGGTTGTCGACCGTCGTTTGCAACAGTTTTGTTACAGCGGCCGAGGCGCCGCCGGGAGGTCGATGACAAACGAGCATCCTTTGCCGACCTCGCTCTCGACCGCGATCGTCCCTCCCATGGACTCGACGAGGTGCTTGACGATCGAGAGCCCGAGGCCCGTGCCGCCGCGCTCGCGGGAGCGGCCCGGGTCGACGCGATAGAAGCGCTCGAAGATGCGGGGAAGGTGCTTTTCCGCGATGCCGGGGCCGTCATCGATGATCCGGATCTGGATCCGCTCGCCGACGCGCTCGCCGGTGATGCGGACTCGCCCCTCGGGCTTGCCGTATTTCAGCGCGTTGTCGACGAGGTTCTCGATCACCTGCTCGAGGCCGGTCGGATCGCCGAGCGCGATCGCGCCCTCGCCGATCTCCAGCGAGGCGCTCATGCGCGCGGCCTCTCGCCGCGCCTGGACCGTCTCGACGACGTGGCCTGCGAGCGCGGCGATGGGGACGGGCTCGCGGACGGCGTCCTCGGGCGGGCGCGCCTCGAGCTCCGAGAGCCAGAGCAGGTCCTCGATGAGGCGGCCGATGCGCCGGGCGTGGCGGTGGATGATCTCGAGGAACTGCGCGCTCTTCGCCGCGTCGACGTTGCCGCGGAGGAGCGTCTCGGCGTAACCCTGGATCGCGGTCACCGGGGTGCGGACCTCGTGCGAGACGTTGGCCACGAAGTCGCGGCGCATGATCTCGAGTCGGCGGATCTGGGTCATGTCCCGCTTGAGCTCGGCGGCGAGCGATCCGAGCGTCCGCGAGAGGACGCCGAACTCGTCGGGCGAAGCCTGGGGCACGTCGACGTCGTAGTCGCCCTGGGCGATGCGCGTCGCGGTCACGGTCATGGCCCGGAGCGGGCGCGCCGCGACCCGCGAGGCCACGAGGCCGAGCGCGAGCGCGGCGGCGACCGCGAGCCACGAGGCGAAGAGGAGCCGGCGCCGCATGGCGCGGAGCGTCTCGTCGATACCGGAGAGCGGCACGCCCAGGCGCACCACCATCCCGTCGGGCGCCCACACCGCGACGTAGTTCATCTCCTCCCCAGACCGCGGCGAGACGCGCGTCGCGTGCCCCACCTGGCCGTCGCGGGCAGCGCGCACCTCGGGCAGGGCGCCCTGGTTGGGCTGGTTGGGCACGTCGTCCTCGTCGGCGTCCGAGTCGCCGAGCACCGTGCCCGCGTTATCGAGGATCGACACCTGGGCGCCCACGACCGCGGCGAGCCGAGGCGCGAGGCGATCCGGGTGCCTGCCTTCGCCGACCCACTGCGCGACGCCGAGCGCCTGCTGCTCGAGGCGCAGATCGAGCTGCCGGCGGAGGTCCGCGCCGAGCGAGCGGTTCAGCTCGAAGATGACGATCAGCAGCACGGCCGCGACCAGGCCGACGTGGCTCCCGAGCAGCTTCGCCCTGAAGGTCAGGCGCATCGTGTTCTCCTTGGTGGGTGTCCCCGGCTCAGCGCTCGCGCAGGCGGTAGCCGAAGCCGTGCACGGTCTCGATGGCGTCGCCGTGCAGGCCGAGGCGCTCGCGGAGCCGGCGCACGTGGGTGTCGACCGTGCGGGTGTTGATGTCCGCCGCGATGCCCCAGACCTCGCTCAGGAGCTGGGCCCGGCTGAAGACCTGCCCCGGGTGCTCGAGGAAGAGCGAGATCAGCTTGTACTCGAGCGGCCTCAAGGTCAGCTCCGCGCCGTCGGCGTAGACCCGGTGCTGGATGGGATCGAGCGAGAGCCCGCGCCACGAGAGCCTCCGCCCGAGATCGACGGCGCTGCGCGCCGCGCGCCGCTCGGCCGACCTCCGCGCGAGCGCGCGCACCCGGAGGACGAGCTCGCGGATGCTGAAGGGCTTGACCACGTAGTCGTCGGCGCCCACCTCGAGCCCGAGCACCCGATCGGCCTCGTCGCCGCGCGCGGTGAGCATCAAGATGGGGACATCCCCGAGCGCCGGATCCGCGCGGAGCTCCCGGCAGACCTCGGTCCCGGGGAAATCGGGGAGCATGACGTCGAGGAGGATGACCGCGGGGTCGATGCGACGCGCGGCGGCGAGCCCTTCGGTCGCGGTCTCCGCGGCCTCGGGCTCGAACCCCGCCTCCCGCAGGTTGAAGAGGAGGAGCTCGCGCAGATCGAGCTCGTCGTCGATGATGAGGACGCGGTCCGGGGTCATGGTGTGGGCGAGAGGATCGCGCACCCCTGACCAGGTGTCACGGGGGCGTGCACACGCCCATGCCGCCGCACTTCGTGGGGCAGTCGGCGTCCGTGGCGCACTTCATCGTGCAGTGCATTCCCTTCATGTTGAAATTGACGCACAGCATGCTCTGGCAGTCGCTGTTCATCATGCAGGTGGCGCCGAACGGGGCGCCGCCCATCGAGCCGCCGGCGCCTTTGCCGCCCATGCCGCTGCCGCCCATGCCAGCGCCGCCCATGCCAGCGCCGCCCATGCCGGCGCCGCCCATCCCGCTCGCGGTGGTCGCCATGCCGCCCTGGCCCTGGCCGCCGCCTGACGTCGCGGTCCCTTCGCCGCCCGCTCCGGTCGTCCCGCTCCCGGTCTCGCCCCCACAGCTCATCATGCCCATTGCCAGCACAAGGATCCCAAGAGTCCAGCGCATTCGTTCCTCCATCTCCGCATCAATCTCGGCTGATGCAGCCGAGCCACGTTGTTACACTTTTGTGACAACCGAGTCCATCGATCAGGGGCCGCTGGCCAGGGCGATGTGGTTGTTGGTGGTTGCCGCGCCGATCTGGACGGGCGCGGTCCAGGCGTTGTTGATGAACCGGCTGTGGAACGCCTTGCCAGCGTTGTCGACGTAGCCGAGCTCCACCGCCGCGCTGCCCACGCCGCGCACGATCGATGGGGGCGACTGGACGCTCACGTTGGGGTTGGCGAACGCCACCACGCCGGACCACACCCCGCCGGCATAGAGCGCAACATAGAGGTTGGTGTCGGTGCCCCGGAACGCGAGCGCCGCGTTGCCGCTGGGGAGCGCGGCGAGCGAGGCCCGATCGCCGGTGAGCGCCCCCGCGATCGGCGCGGGCGCGGTCCAGACGCCGCCCGTCCGGGTCGCGAACATGATCTGGTTGTCGGATCGGGCATAGGCCACGAGGAGCTCCGGTCCGGCGGTGAGCGCCACGAGCGCGGGGCTCACGTTGAAGTTGGTGTTGTTCCCGATGTCCTGCCCCGGCCCCCAGACCGCGCTGCTCCGGTCCTGGCCAAAGACGTCGTTGCCGGATCCCCCGTTGATGAAGGCGAGCGTGGCGTCGTTCCCGCGCGCGGCGATCTCCGGCGGCACCGGGCCAAAGCTCTGCACGGCGCCCACCGGCTCGGCGATCGGCGCCCAGGTGTTGTTGTCGAAGGACGCGTAGTAGAACTTGAAATCCTGCCCGTGGAACGCGGCCTGGGCCACCTTGGTCGCGGCGCTGATCGTCGGCGCGGCGCGGGTGGTGATGTTCGGGCCAAGATCCTGGAACTGCGCCCAGACGCCGTTCGGGGCGCCGGCGGTCCAGGTCGCGTAGCGCAGGTGGTTGTCGTTCGGGGCGCCGATCTGGGTGAAGCGCATCAGGCCAACACCCTGGCCCTTGGAGGTGATCGTCAGGGCGACGCCGTCGACGGTCCTGCCGTTCAACGAGGTCACGGTCCACGCCCCGCCGGGGTGGAACTCGCCGCCGGCCATGCCGGCCATGTTCGCGCTTCCGCCGAGCAGGGCGAGCACGGTCGGGCAGATGGGGCAGCTCGGCCCGCCGCAGTCCACGCCTGTCTCCATGCCGTTCTGCACGCCGTCGTTGCAGGTCGGCGCGGCGCACTGGTGCTGGACGCAAACGCCGCTCGCGCAGTCGGGCCCCACGAGGCACTCGACGCACGCGCCGTTCCCGTCGCAGAGCTTGCCGCTCCCGACGCTGCACACGGTGCCCGCGGGCAGGTTGTTCACGCCGCACTGCCCGGCCATGCACGTGCGCTTCTGGCACGCCGTGTCCATGCCAGGGCAGTCCTGCGGCGTCATGCATTGACCTCCAGAGCCGCTGGACGACACGGCTCCGCCCATACCGCTGGAGGTCGTGGCGATGCTCGAGGACGTGCCGCTCATGCCGCCGCCGGAGGTCGTGGCGATGCTCGAGGATGTGCCGCTCATGCCGCCCATGCCGCCGCCGGAGGTCGTGGCGATGGTCGAGGACGTGCCGCTCATGCCGCCCATGCCACCGCCGGAGGTCGTGGCGATGGTCGAGGATGCTCCGCTCATGCCGCCCATGCCGCCGCCGGAGATGCTGCTCGAGGTGCCGCCCATGCCGCCCATGCCGCCGCCGGACGCGGTGCTCGAGGATGCGCCGCCCATGCCGCCGCCGGAGCTCATGGTCGCGGCCCCGCCCATGCCGCCCATGCCGCCCATGCCGCTCATGCCGCCGCCGGAGCTTGCCGAGCTCGACGAGCTCGACGAGCTCGAGGAGCTCTCCGAGGTGAGCGTGTCCGAGCTGCATCCGCCGACCGCTACCGCCAGGGAGCCCATGGCCAGCGCCACGGTGAACCCGCTGCCGCGTCTCATCATCCTCGCTGCTCCCTCGGCGCGGGATCTTAGGCGGCTGCGGTGGCGCCGATGTTGTTACATCTGTGTGACACGGAGGCGGCGTCCCGGCGCTGCGAAGCCTGGTGTAGCCTCCGAAGCCCATGGACAACGCAGCAGCGACGAGGCGGTGGTTCTGCGCGGCGATCGCGATCGGGTGCGGCGTCCTCCTCACCGGCTGCCATCGGAGCGAGCCGGCGAAGCCAAAGGAGGTGGTCCGCTGCGCGATCATCGGCGGGATGATGACCACGGGCCTCTGGCCCGAGGTCGCCAGGCGCTTCGAGCAGAAGAGCGGGCACAAGGTCGAGGTCGTGGTCTCGGGCACCAAGCGCATGATCGCCCCGGCGATCGAGCACGGCGACGCCGATCTCATCACCATGCACGCGAGCGACACGATCGTGAACCTGGTCGCCGACGGGTACGCGGTCGACCCTCAGCCCTGGGCGCGCAACGACCACGTGATCGTCGGCCCCAAGGACGATCCCGCCGGCGTCCGGGGGATGAAGGACGCGGCGGAGGCCATGCGCAAGATCATCGCGGCCAAGAGCCCGTTCGTCGTCCACCGCGGCAACGGCGCCAACGAGGTGCTCCGCGCCGTGCTCAGCGACGCGAACCTCTCGCTCGACGACAAGGCGACGCTCCGCCTCCCCGACGACGCCAATCAGGAGAACGTCCTCGAGTTCACCTCCGAGAAGCACGCCTACTGCCTGGTGGGGTTCATCCCCTTCAAGATCGGCAAGATGCAGGGCCCGGGGATCGAGGTGATGATCGAGAACGACCCGCGCCTCCGCAGGCCGTACCTGGTGGCGGTCGCGAACCCGAAGCGGTGGCCCGCCACGCACTTCGCGGCGGCGCAGGAGCTCGCCGCCTTTCTGCGCTCCAGGGAGACGCAGGCGTTCATCGCCGAGTTCGACCGCGAGAAGTACGGCGGGCACGCGCCGTTCTTGCCGGTGGAGGTCCCGGGCGAGGCGAAGCCCTGATATTCTGCAACGACGACCGCGATCATGTTCGGTGAGCAGGTGACTGTTGTACCAGGCGGCGAGCGCGTATGCCTCCTCGGCTCATCGCCATGGCGGAGCGACTGCCTGCGCGAGCCATACCGAGCCGGCAGCGACGACGACCGCGAGCCAGAATGCCCGCGATGCGCGCGCGAACGATGGAGGCTGCGGTCGAGCGTAGACGGGCGGATAGCCCACGGCGATCATGCGATCGTACAGATCGGGGGTCGGGCCGCGTCCTCGCAGCACCACCGGCATGACATTCACGTCAACCATGCGCGCGAGCGCCTTCGCGTAGAGCCGTGCGTCTTCGACGAACTCCACGGCGCGTGCATCGACGCTGGGCACCCTCGCGTAGCGCATGGTCAGTAGAACCATCAGAAAAATCAGCAGCGCTATCATGACGACGAGGTTGAGCATCGTCGATGAGGTTTCGGTCATCGTGAACGCGAGCACGATCAACAATGGTACTCCGACGATCGTGCGAGCGCGATGCTCGAACCCCGTTTGAGAAAGGAACGCAAGTTCGTGCGCACACACAGCGCGGAGCTCCTCATCATCGAGCGTCGCCAACGCTTCATCGGTGACGATGATGATCCGCGAGCTCCACAGCGAGATCGCCTCCGCGCGCGGATAAGACAGCTCGTAGACCGCCGGCGGTATCTTGCCAGCACGAGCGGAGACGGCCCTCACGACGGCGCGCAGGCGCTCGGACGCCGGGTGGAGGAGCCTCGCCCAGCAGGCGACGCGCACCGTACCGTCATGCCCGAGCCAACGGTAGAGGACGATGCTCGCGCAGAGCCACCCGAAAGCCTCGAAGCCGAAGGTCGCCGGCATGACGCCCCAGAGAAAGAGCGCGGCGATGAGCGACGGCCTCCCGAGGAGCGAGCGCGTCAGGAGGCCCCGGAGCCAGCGCCATGCTCGAATGTCCATGCCCAGCGCGCGGCGCTCGATCCTGAAGCGCACCCACAGCGATGGGATGGCCGCCGCGAGCGCGCCGGCAAGCGCGAGGCGAACCCGCAGGGACGGAGAGCCCAGGGAACGGGCAAACCAGAACGTCCCGAGGCCCAAGAAGAGCGGCAGCAGAACCGTCAGCCGCGCCGCGTACCTACGCGCAGGATAGGCGAGCCTGGCGCGCTCTGCGCGCTGGGCGTCGGTCGTGTCGGCGGTACGGAACGGTCCCCCTCTGCCCGCGTTGGTCGCGTGGAGTGGCCGATCGTACGCGCGGAGCGGGTGCTCAGCGTAGACGGCTCCGAGCCAGGCGCCGAGGAGACACGCGGCGAGCACCAGGAGGGGGTACGCCAACAACGGGTGCGCGAGGATGAACGGTGGTATCGCGATCGGTGCCATGGCTATTTCCCATCGAACCGGAAGAGCCACGCCAGGCTCGCTTCCATGTCCATGCGTTTGGAGCCCAGAGGATCCGCGTGGTGGAAGGCGTAATGCTCCTTGATCTGGATAGGCTTCAGCACCTTGGCGAGCGTGACATAATGCCTGGGCCATCGGTCTGCCTGGGCGTCGCCGATCTGTGGCTTGGGCCCGGCCTGGATCATCAGGCCGCCGTCATACGGGGTGAGCTCGAACTCATCGCCGAGGCGAACGCGAAGGTAATCCATGCCGTTGATTTCCCTGACCCATCGATTGCTGAGAAGAGTAAGCCAGTTGACCCCCTTGATCCCCTCGCCGATGTGAATCACGTGCACTGGAGGGCTCTCGATCTCGAGCCCGGGGAACCTTTCGGCGATTTGCCGTACCGTAGACTGGAACGCCTCTTGAGCATAGCTGTCGATGGATTCGAGGACGCCGATCCCGGCGTAACCGCTGAGCGGGCGCAGACGTTTGGCGAATGTCAGGACGAGATCGGGAAACGTGTCCGGATGCTCCGCGAACCACGTCAGCGGGAGGTATACCTGGAAATAGCCAGGATCCCCGCCGATGGAGCGGGGTCCATAGGCGCTGACCTGGAACTCGCTCGCTGCCTCGTCACTCTCGCCTCCATGGAACCCGAACTCCCAGGATTCTCCGTCCTGGTGTTGCGGCAGCCAGCTCCGGGGGAAGGGCACCTTGCCGTTGTCAATAGGGTAGATATGCGCGGTCGGGCCCTGCGCCCATCGAAGATGACCCCGGAATTGCCGTATATATTCCTCGGCCACGTCGGCCACAGCTTCCCGCACGGGTCGCGTCCAGGGCTCAGCGATAAACATCGTGGCGAGCAGGCCGATCCGGAGAGCTGGCCGGCCGTCCTTGTCGCGGACGCAGAAAAACTCGGAGAGTTTGGCATCATCGCTGTCGAGCATATTCATTGGGATCTCATGAAATACGATACGGATTGAACATCAAAAAGCCAGCTTTTGCAGCATCCGCGCGATCAACGCCGGGATGGCGAAGTCGTCCGCCGCGCCGCCAACAAGGTCATCCAGGATCAGACCGAGGATCAAGAGCGCGATCAACAAACCCTCGATCTTATCCCCCGTGCTGGACGGTGGACGGCCACTTGGCGCAGGCGTCGGTGCAGGTACAGGGACCGGAACCGGGATCGGCTTGGGCTCCTTGTCCTTCTCGCCCGTTGGGGACGGGATGGGTACAGGGACCGGAACCCGCTCGCGCTTCTTCTCCTCACATCCACAGGTCTCCAGGGTCCACGTCTCGACGGGGGCGCCCCCGGCGATCTTCTCGTACTCGCGGATCTGCTCCCTGGGCCGCTTGTCCCCTGGGAACTTCATCTCGATCACCTTCTTGATATTGTCCTGCGTCGGCGGCTTGGTCGGATCCTTCACCAGCACCACATCGGGGATCTTGCTTCCGCCCGGGTTCGCTCGCTTGGGCCGCGGTTTGGTGCGGCTCATGATCGGCGCTGGTGGGTTCTGACTCATGTCGTAGGGCACCTCGGCCTTGATCGTGCTCTGGTTGTTCATGGCATCATCGAAGGTCCAGAGCTTTGCGGCAACGCAGTTTTGCCGGTTCGGCCCCGTCCCGTCGGTGCCGTCGCGCACATCTTTGCAGGTGCACATCGCGTCGCAGATCACCCCCTTCTCTAGATCGACTCCCGGTGTCATAGGGGGCACCGCCCCAAACCCCAGCAGCGGCAGCCGCCGCACGCGAGGCCGCTCGACCGGGAGATCGCCTCCAACCATCGCCGGCAGCTCGGGCGCCACGGGATCGCTCCCTGCGCCAGCGCCCGGGGCTCCCGGCTGGATCGCCGCCCAGCCGCCGTTGGTCGTCACCCCGCCCGCGCCCACGCGCACGAAGCCACCTGAACCCTTGAGCGTGATGTCGGGCGCCTCGATCACGATCGCCTGGTCCGAGACGAGATGGATCGCCCCATCGGCCTGCACCGCCCAGCGCCCGCCGATCTGCTCCTGCCGGTCTCCGCCGACGATCGCCGCATGCGCCGCGCCGATGCGATCGCGGCGCTCCCCCTCAACGGTCTCGTGCAGGTTCCCACCGATGTGCTCGCGCACCGTGCCGCCGATCGCGATGTCCTCGTCGCCCCCTACCCCGTGGCGACGGTGGCCGCCGACCGTGAGCGACTCGTCCCGCAGGACCAGCGTCTCCTTGTCGCGCTGGGCACGCTCGTAGAAGCGCTCCGCGCCAGCGCGATCTTCGAAGCTGATCTCGTTGAACCCGTCCGCGCCGGGCGTGCTCCGGCTTCGCCATACGGCCTTGGTCGCGTGGGCCGGGAGGGCGTACGGCGGCGGGTTGTGCGCGTTCGGGGCCCGACCGAGGACGATCGGCTCGTCCGGGTTGCCTTCGAGAAAGCCTACCAGCACCTCCTGCCCGACGCGCGGGAGCGTCCACAGCCCGAAGCCGGCGCCGGCCCATCCCTGGCTGACGCGGATCCAGCAAGAACTTTGCGCGTCGTCCGCAAGCCCTCGATCCCAGAGGAAGCGGACCCGGACGCGGCCATGCTCGTCCGTGAAGAGCTCGCTGCCCTCGGGCCCGGTGACGATCGCGCTCTGCAACCCATGGACGACCGGACGCGGAGTGCGCCGCGCCGGGCGATACGGCCGATCCGTGAACACCGCTTTCCCGCGGGCGCTCCACTCCTTGTCCCGCTCACCGCGGATCGACAGCTCGGTCACGAGCAATGGGCGTCCATCGCCAAGGCTCGGGTGCGGGTGGCCGACGATGGAGAAGACCGCGCCGGGCGCGAGGTCGAGCGCGTTGGTCTCGAACGTGACGCTGTGCGCGGCGGCGTGCTCCCCCGCGAGCAGATGATCGGCGCGTCGGTCGCCCGCGGGCGGCTCGTGCCGCGTCGTGCCGCGGAGGTCCGCGATCGGGGTAAAGCTCGGCACGTCGGAGACGACGCGGAACGCTCCGGGATCGAAGTGGAAGTGCTCCAGCAAGGAGGACAGATCCGACGCGTCCATCGCGCGGCCGTCGAGCGGCAGCGCAGGGTTGCGGAAGTCGAAGTCGCGGACCGCGACGGACAGCGGGCGCGCTTCGCGCGACAGGCGAACGCGCGTGACGTGCTCACGCTCCCCTGCCTCCGTGGGATTGTCCACGAACACCAGCGGCGAGCCCTCTCGCGGAGGGGCCTGGCCCGGGGCATCGCTGAGCGCGACGACCGAGCCGCGATCGACGTCGTCCGCGATCGTGAAGCTGATCCCGGCTTCTTCGCAGAGCCGGCGGAAGAACGAGAGATCGGTCTCGGCGTACTGGACCTTGTAGTCGAGGATCGGGAAGACTCCCGCGTCGAGGCGGAAGGCCGCGGGGATGGCGAACCGCTCCAGGAGCTGCGTGAGGATCGCGGGGATGGTCAGCTGCTGAAAGATTCGGTAGTCCCGGCGCAACGCGAGCAGGTCGAGGCGCGGGGAAAGGCGAAGGGCGTAGAGCGAGAGGCCCGAAGGCTCCGCGGAGATCTGCTCCACGGCGGCGCACACCCCGGTGTAGACGCGGCGCCCTCCGCCGAGGACATGGGCCCAACCGGCGGCGAGGGAGAACGACGCCGGGCGAAGGATCATCTCCTCCAGATCGAGATCGGGGAGGAGCGATCCGGCAACGAGCGAAAGAGAAAAAGGCTCGTTCATGCGCTCGCGGAGCACGAAGCGCAGGACGCGGAACGCGGCATCCTCAGCGCCGTCGATATGGAGTGCCAGATCGGCCATGGGCTTACCCTCCGCCGGGGATCGGCCCTGGTGCGGCGGCCGGCGCGCGGTGCCACGCCCAGAGTTCTGCGGCGATCAGGACGAGCAGTGACAAGAACAGGGTCGCAACCAGCGCGCGCACGGCACCGCGCCGCCGCCGCTGAAGAGAGCTCGGAAGGACATGGGAGTTGTCATCCAAGCCCAGCGCCCGGGCCGGCAATGGCGCCGTGTCCGCCAGGTGGCTCGAGGGCAGTGGACGTGGTGTGACGGGTTCGAATGGAAGAGGCGGCCCCGGGCGGAACCCTTGCGACATGGGCGCGGTGACATCCCAGGACGAAGGGAGCGGCGATGGTGGACGAGCGCGCGCACGGATCTCGACCGTGTCGCCCCACCCACCTGCCTTCATTTCGGGGCGTGGAACCGCGAGGTCTTGACCGAAGGTACATGTTTACCGTCCCGGCACCGTCCCAGCACCCATGCCCCTGCGTTTGATGGACGCCGTCGATTGGGCTGGAAGCTCGCACGGCGACCGGCAGGCCCCGGAAGCGATCAACATCGAGGTTGAGAAATACAGTCGTGCAGTTGGTCGAGTTGCCGGGTCATGGAGGTGACCGCAGCCGTATCGAGATGCACGATGGCCGCCATGGCCACGAGCGCATCCGTCAGATGGCGAAGTACACCAGGCTCGCCCTGGCCCTCTTCGACGTGACACTCGATGGCGTTGAGAATGGCGATGAGCTCGCCTTGGCGCTCAGGGTGGAGCCGTTGCACGGTGCGCTCGATCGACTCGACGAGCGCGACGGCCTTGGGGTCGTAGCTCGGAGGTGGAGGGGGCAGGGGTGGTCGAAGCATGAGTGGATGGGCGCGTCGGTGGCTCGGGGGGCTTGGGCAGTCCGAGGCGCTCCGGCGCGAGAACGATGGGACCCGGGGCTCGGAGCAACTCGGGCAGCAGATCGGTGAAGCGCACGCCGCCCCGCTCGGCGGTGCGCGTGATGCTCGCGAGGACCTCGTGGGCGTGCGCGCCGGCCTCCGTGCGGTTGCCCGCCGACACCTTGCGTACGAGGACGGCTGGCCGGATCTCGCGCTCGGCGAGGCCGTTGGTGGGCGTGATCGCGGGGTCGTGCAGGAAGACGAGCACCTCGTGCTGATGCGCCAACAGGTGCTTGCGAAATCGCTCGTTGTTCGGGTCGCTCTGCGCGAGCTCGAGCAGCGCGGCGAGCTGCTTCTCCATGTCGAGGACGGCTCGCTGCCAGAAGCGCTCTCCCCACACCTCAAGCGTCAGCTCGCGGGCACGACCGAGCGCAATGGCCTGCTTCAACAAGTTCTGCACTTGTTGCGGGAACAGCGCGGCCTCACCACCCTGCGTCTCGAGCATCTCCACGCACCGACGGAGCAGGTGCGCGTTGCACTGGGCGAGCGGACAACCGAGCGATGGGTACACGCTCCAGCCGTCGACCACTAGGGTGCCGCCGAACGCTTCGCCGAGGATCGCGCTCGGGACGTCGCCGCCGCGGCTGAGCCGAATGGCGTAGATCGTGACCCCCTCCGGCGTGGCGAAGACCCACAGCCACGCCTTCCTCGTCGCGTTGGCGATGTGCCAGCCCGTCTCATCGGCGTGCACCACGGCGCTGTGGCGAAGGTAGCCGAGGAGCGCCTCATAGGTCGGCTCGCACTGCTTCGCGATGCGCTGTCCGGCGCGGGCCAGCGCCCCTGCGCTGACCTCGAAGTGGAAGCAGAGGCTCAGGACCTCGACCACCTTGCGGTACGGTACGCCGACCCGCTCCTTGAGGTCGATGCTCACCGCCAACACCTGGGGCCCAAGCACCACCGTCGCCGCACCCTTCGCGGTCGAGGTCTGGTCCGGATGCCGGCTGTCCACCCGCCGGCCGCACTGCTTGCAGCGACCATGGTGGTTGACGTATTTCGTTACATGCGGCCGGACGGGCGGGATATCGACGACGTACTGCTCGTCGGTCCCGTGCTCGTCCACCTCCCCGCCGCAGTGCGGGCAGGCGTCCAACGGCACGTCAACCTCCGCGTCGACATGATCGGGGACCGGCCGATGCGCCGGCGGGTGCCCGGGTTTTCGCCCCGGCTTCTTGGGGTTGTCCTTGCGCTTGCGTCGTCGGAACGGCGCCGCCTGGCGCTTGCCGGCTCGTTGCGCCTCCTCCAAGCGCCGCTTCAAGTCTGCATTCTCTCCCCGTAGCCGCTCGTTGTCCGCGCGCAGCTCCTGGTTCTCAGACCGAAGCTTCTGGTTCTCCGCGCGCAGCTCCTGGTTCTCAGACCGAAGCTTCTGGTTCTCCGCGCGCAGGGTCTCGAGCCGCTCTTCCACTTCGGCGGCTCATGGTTGCCCGCTCCCTCGGACCACATCGGGGCAGCCCCCAATCTTCTGTAAGGCATCACGGTAAACATGTACTTCAGAAGCTCGGGCACCATCGGATGAGTCTTCACCGCGGCCCATCCGACTCGAGCGGCATGGGGCTGAAGCTGATATTCGAGCTTGTCAAATTCGCACGAATGCGACCGCGGCTGCGGCTTATGCATCCAGGAAGGAGTATATTCGGAGAGGACTCGCAAGGAAAACTAAGCAGGCCTCTCTGTCTAGAGATCGAGTGGGGTAAGGAGAACATGTGACGAGCTCCGCGCTCTGGTCGGGCAGGCAGTTCGACTGCGAGAATACCGGGATTTTCTGAAAGGGGTTCAGCATGTTGAGTGATCTCAAGAGCAATGCTGGTCCGAGCGAGACGGGGCCGGGTGACCTGCACTCGGGCGTCACCCAGGATCCTGGTGAAATCAGCGCGAAGGTGAAGAGGACCGTCGATACCTACAACAAGATCGGCATCCTCATCGATGACGCACCCGACGCGGAGTCGCGCGTTGCGCGCGAGCTCTATGGCACAGAGGTTCTTCCGGAGTGGTGGCATGTCGTCCAGTCGCTCCAGTGCGGGCGCTGGGTGCTCGAGGCGCTCAAGGAGCAGGCGAAGGCGTCTAGAGCCGAGGGGCACGATCTCCTCGGCATCCTGCTGATGGACAGGTATCTGCCCGGCGCGTGTGGCGGGACAACTCCTGATCCATGGGACGCCTTCGATGCGAGCAGGCCGGGGGGCTCGAGCAAGGAGCTTCGTGAGCAGATCCATGCTTTGGCGACGGACGTATGGGCCACATATCGGACAGACGGTCGGCGCCGCGGGATTATGACGAAATTTGTTACCAGCTATGATCGGCCGCTGGAGCATCAATTTGCGTCAGAGGTTTTGTGGGAAGGTCGCCGCCTCGGGGTGGTCCGTTCGCTCAGGGAAGACATTATCGCCCATTCGCGTAAGTACGTCGAGCCGCCCTGTGGAGAGCTGCTGCGTTTTGGCGCCGAGGGCGGGCTCATCGCCCCTACACACCCTGTCAGCAAGCGAGATCCAACAAAACCGATCCAGATAATGCAGAACCTGTTCAAGGACGGCAGGATCTGCGTACTGCTCAGCGGATGGGGTATGTCCGAGTCCGCTGGGGCTCATGGCCCCGGTCTACCGCTGTTGAGTCGTTTCAAGGACGAACTCGATAGACCGAATGGCGGCGAGCGCTTCGTTCGAGAGCCGCCTGGACGGAAGAGGCCGTGTATTTGCAAGCCGTCCCATGGACGAGGCGCTCCGCGATGGAGCGCCCCTGGCCTGCTCGAGCACATCAAGGGGCGTGTGGAAGGGGAGGATGAGCAAGCAGAGGAGTACGAGAAATTATGCGGCCTATTTGGGGAATACGACGCCGGGTTCGCGTACCACCACTGGTTGCTGGCGCGCTTGCCCTGGAGTGGGATCATCACGACGACATGCGACGGATTTCATGAGCGATCGGCCATCGCGGTGCGCTATCAGCAAGTTATACGCACGAGCAGCCCTGTGAGCACGAAGCTGAGGACACCGTTCGATTGGGCCGCGAACCAGATCGAGACGAGCCGCAGAATGCTCGATGCCGCGCACAGGGCCATCACCGGATCCATGCTCGCTCCAGCTGGATCAAAGGACGATACAGTCGACCACTCCGACGGTGGCTTGTTCAAGCTATATGGTCGTTTGTTCGCCGTGGGGACGAGCTACGCACACGCCGAACGCGAGATCGCTGCAGCCAGAGGTCGCCTGGGATTTGCGCTGCAGAGCAGCCTGCTGGGCACCTCGAAGAGCGCGCGTCGGTCCCTCGTGGCGGTCGGCATGTGCAAGGACGAGATCAAATTGGTGAATGAAGTCGTGGATGAGGTGATGAATGATGCTCATCTCAGGCGAGATGATGTCTACCGTTACTGGGTTGATCTCGAAGCCTCCGACGGTGTCGTCGAAGGTTGGAATCTATGGCCGATGACACCGCTTTGCTTCGCCTACGATTTATGGCAGCAGTATCTTCGCCAGCTTTGACCGAGGGCGCCCCGTCTCGTTGTTCACGTATTGACCGGGGCAGCGCTCACGCCGGGTTCTGCTCGGGATCGTCGGCGCCCGGATCGTGATCGCGGAGGAACGTCAGGTTGACGGCGTTGACGATGGCGTGGGCGAGCAGCGGCCCGACCAGGGAGCCGGTGACCGCGAAGATCGCCCCGAGCCCCAGGCCGACCGTGGTCGCCCAGCCCACCCAGACCCAGCGGCTCGGGCCCTTGATCTGGTGGGCCAGGCCAAAGAGCAGCGCCGAGATCGGGACGCCCACCCAGGGCGTGAGCAGGCCGCGGAACAGGAGCTCCTCGCCGAGGCTCGAGAGCCCGGCGACCAGCAGGATCTGCCCGCCGGTCAGGTCGCGGGCGACCGGCCTGAGCTCGCAGTGGAGCCGGCGGGCCCACTCGTAGCGGGACACCGAGAGCCGCGTCAGCGCGATCAGTGCCGTGGCCATGGAGAGCCCGAGCACGGCGCTCGTCAGCAGGCTGACGGCCGGCGGCGCAGGGAACCAGGGCTTCGGGTGGACCCAGGGCAAGCCATCGCGCAAGGCGAGCGCCAGCGCCGTGGCCACGGTCGCAAGGAGCGCATAACCGGCGGCGACGCGGAGCGCCGCCGCGCTCCGGCCCGTCTGCGACCAGCGCTCGCGCATGGGGCCCATCATGGCACGCCGACGGAGGGCGGTGAAGTCACCCTCTCGGGAAGGGGGCCCCCTCGAAGGTGAGCAGCTCGCGCGGGTAGACCCGGCCGCCGCGCGCCACGTGCGTGAGGATCCGCTGCACCTCGTCGCCGCGGAGCGACAGCCGATCCAGCTCCTCGACGCGGAACCAGCCCGCGCCGAGGCTCTCCTCGTCCGGGATCGTCTTGGGCGGCGTGTCGTCGTGCGGACGCGCCACGAAGATCACCCGCATGCGCGCCCAGCCGCCCGGCCGGGGCGAGTGCTCGACCCGCAGGACGCCCTCGATGTCGATGGGGATGCCGGCCTCCTCCATCGTCTCTCGCTTCGCCGCCTCGACCAGGGTCTCGCCCGGCTCGACGCGCCCCGCGGGCAGGTAGTAGCCCTGCCCGTGCTTTCGCTCGTGCACCAGGAGGAACCGATCGCCCGATCGAACGACCACGAGGACGAAGAACCACGTGGGGATCCCTTCGCGCGTCATGGCTGTGGGATCGTAGGCGAGGCGCGCTCAAAGGGCCAGAGACCCCTGGTCGGCCGGGGGCAACCGGGCTACATCGCCCCCATGCACGCGACCGTGATCATCTTCCCCGGCTCCAACGCCGACGCCGAAATGATCCACACCCTGCGCGATCTCGTGCAGGTGCGCACCGACACGGCGTGGCACAAGGATCCCGAGCTCCCCGCCGGGACATCGCTGGTCGCGATCCCAGGGGGCTTCTCCTACGGCGATTACCTCCGCTGCGGGGCGATCGCCAAGACGAGCCCGATCGTCGCCGCGATCCGGCGCCACGCCGAGCGCGGGGGCCATGTGCTCGGGGTCTGCAACGGCTTTCAGATCCTGACCGAGGCCGGGCTCCTGCCGGGCGCGCTCACCCGGAACGCGCACCTCCGCTTCGAGTGCCGTGACGTGTTCGTCAAGCCCGCGGCCGACGGGCCGTTCACGCGCGGGCTGTCCGCCGTGCTCCGGCTGCCGATCGCGCACGCCGAGGGGCGCTACCAGGCCGACGCCGCCGCGCTCGGCGCGCTCCGCAGCGAGCAGCGGATCGCCTTCCTTTACTGCGATCGGACCGGCGCCGTGACGGACGCCGCGAACCCGAACGGCTCGCTCGAGAACATCGCCGGCATCTACGGAGGGCCGCGGCGCAACGTGCTCGGGCTCATGCCCCACCCGGAGCGGATGAGCGAACCGATCCTCGGAGGGGCGGATGGCCGAGCGATCTTCGAGGCCGTGGTGCGGAGCGCGGCGGAGGCGGAGGCGTGAGCGCCGCGGCGCCGCCGGGGGTGCGTCGCTGCCGGGCCTGCGCGGCCGAGGTGCGCGACGGCGCCCTGCGCTGCGAGCGGTGCGGCGCCCCGCAGGGCGATCTGGGGCCCTGCCCGCACTGC
>JADMIO011283444.1_pt1 | contig 22213 bp, 13 predicted proteins | sample 8958161 | NCBI WGS metagenome assembly JADMIO01 (sample SAMN16585339, study PRJNA669376) | soil metagenome | isolation source: Crop rotation soil | place: USA: Cullars Rotation, Alabama | collected 2011
GGTCCGGCTGATGCTGAGCGTGCCGGAGCGCGACGGCGCCGCGGCCGGCCAGCCGTTCGCGTCGATCCTCTATTACGCCGTCGACGACATCCAGACGGCGGCGCGGGCGCTCGAGGCGCGCGGCGTCCGCTTCGAGCAGCCGCCGCACCTGGTCGCGCGGCTGCCGCACGCCGATCTGTGGATGGCCTTCCTGCGCGACTCCGAGGGACACCTGCTGGCGATCATGAGCGAGGTACTGAAGTCGGAAGTCTGAAGTCGGAAGTCTGAAGTCGGAAGTCTGACGTCTACAGCCTGAGCTCCCACGTCTCAGCGACGAGGTCGTCGCGGCCGAAGTTCGGCTGGGCCTGCTTCTTGACGCAGCGGAAGCCGGCGTGCTGGTAGAGGCGGCGCGCGGCGTCGAGATCGCTCTGCGTCCACAGCGTGATCGTCTTGTAGCCGGCGTCGCGCGCGAAGCGGACGCACTCGGCAATCAGGCGGCCGCCGATGCCGAGGCCGCGCGCCGACGGCTCGACCAGCAGCAGCCGCAGCTTGGCGACGGTCTTCGACTTGCGGACCAGGAACACCGAGCCGACGATCTCGCCGCGCCGCTCGGCAATCCAGCAGCGCTCGCCGGTGGGATCGAAGTGGTCGAGAAAGTCGGCGCAGATGCGCGCGACCAGCGCCTCGAAGCGCTCGTCGTAGCGCCACTCGCGCGCGTAGAGCGCGGCATGGCGATGAATCACCCAGCCCATGTCGCCCGGCTGGTGCGCGCGCAGGACGTACGGCTCGGCGCGGGCCGCGGCCGGCGCGGGCGCGAGCGTCTCGGTAATCGTTCCCATCGCGTCGACGACGCGGCGCTGCTCCGCGTCGGACAGGCGGCCGAGCAGTTCCTCGACCAGCTCGCGCGCCCGCGCGTCGACTGGCGCGAACGCGGCGCGCCCTTTCCTGGTCAGGCGGAGCAGGCTCTGGCGCGCGTCGGCGGGCGAGGCGGTGCGGGTGAGATAGCCGCGCGTCTCGAAGCGGCGCAGGATCCGGCTCAGGTAGCCGGCGTCGAGGCCGAGCTCTTCCCCGATCGCGGTCGCCGTCGCGGCGTCGTGGTGCGCGAGCTCGTAGAGGACGCGCAGATCGGTCAGCGAGAAGTCGGTGTCGAGATAGTGCGCGCCGAGCACGCCGATCTGGCGGGTGTAGAAGCGGTTGAAGGCGCGGACGGCATCGACCCGTCGACTCGCCAGCGGCGGCTGGGCTCGCTCCGGGCTGGGCCGTCGGGGTTCGCGGCTGTCCATATGGTTGACATTGTCAACGATATGGTTGACGGCGTCAATTAATGCTGCGCTTGCGGACGGTGGTCGCGACGTAGCCGGCGCGGGCCCGGACCTTGTACTCCGGGTTGGCCGGCCGTACCCGCAGGCTGTGGAACTGGCCGTCGGCGGCATGCGGCGGGCTGTAGCCGAGCACGTACTGGCTGTTCAGCTCCTCGGCGATCCGCGCCGCCGCTTCCTCGAGCTGCGCCGAGTTCTGGACGATCTCGGTGCGGCCGCCGCTCTCGCCGGTGATCTCGCGCAGCGCCGCGGCGTTGACCCGCGTGTTGATCGGTTGGCGCTCCGGCGAGTCGATCGCGATCGCGTAGACGAAGGTGTCGCTGCGGCGCAGCGCCGGGCGCACTTCGCGCAGCGTCGCGGTGCTGGCGGTGTCGGCGCCGTCGGAGATCACCAGGACCGCGGCGCGCTGCCGCGTTCGCGTCTCGACGATCGGCAGCGCCTCGAGGATCGCGTCGTAGATCGCCGTGCCGCCCGACGGCCGCAGGCCGGCGAGCGCGTGGCGGACGTCGCCGCGCTCGTGGGTCCAGCCGGTCAGCGGCCGCGGCTTGTGGTTGAAGGCCATTACGAAGAACTCGTCGGCCTCGTTGAGCAGATCGAACAGTAGCGTGTCGACCGCGGCGCGGGCATCGTCCATTCGTTTGCCGAACATGCTGTCGCTGATGTCGAGCAGGACGCCGAGCCCGATCGGCACGCGCTCGTTCGTGAACTGCGTGACAGTCTGGAGCACGCCGTCCTCGTAGACCTCGAACGCTTCCTTCGGCAGGCCGGTGACCGGATGTCCCTCTTTGTCGATCACCGTGGCGGTGATGCTGGTGATCTCGATGCCGGACTGGAACGGGCGCTTGTCGACGAGCGGTTGCTGCGCGATGACGCGCGCCGCGACCAGCGCGGCGAGCAGAGCGGCGGTTGCACCGGCGAGAGCGGGCCGTGGAGTGCGGGCGCGCACACTTCATGCTAGCGCAGCGCCGCGCGGCGCGAGCGCCGATTTGACACCGCGAGCGGTTCTCGACGATAAATGTGCAGGCATGAACCTGTTCCGCTGTTGTGGATGCTCGTGTTGTCTGGCCGGGGACCGCTCCGGCCTGCCGCGTGCTGCGTACACGGATCTCGTGCCCAGGTAAGAGCGACGGAAGGCACGACATCAATTCAGCTCGAGAGCAGGCCCGGAGGGTTCAGACCTTTCGGGCTTTTTTACGTTCAGGGAGTCTTGAGAATGATCACGAAGCTGTCCGCGTTCCTCGTCGTGCTCCTCGCGATCGCGGCGCTGCCGCCGGCCGCCGGCGCGCAGCCGGTCAACGGGCTGTGGGACGCCACCGTCCTCGTCAACAACGGCGCGCTCGAGATCCCGTTCCGCTTCGAGATCGCCGGCACCGGCAACGCCGTCAAAGGCTCGTTTTTCAACGGCGACGACAAGACGACGTCGACGAGCGGCTCGCTGCAGAACGGCACGCTGACGCTGAACTTCGACGAGCTCGGCACCAAGCTGGTCGCGACGCTGAAAGACGGTCAGCTCGACGGCGAGTACTCGCGCGGCACGCGCGGCGCGCCGTATCCGTTCCACGCCAAACGCTTCACGCCGCCGCCGAGCGAGGGCAAGAACATCCCGTCGATCGCGGGCCTGTGGAACGTGCAGGTCGGCAAGAGCTCGAAGGGTGAGGCCGCCTGGCAATTGATCGTGCGTCAGTCGGGCGCGGAAGTGTCGGCGGCGATTCTCCGCATCGACGGCGACACCGGCACGTTGACCGGACGCTACACCGACGGCAAGTTCGCGCTCAGCCACTTCTCGGGCGCGCGTCCGCTGCGTCTCGAACTGACGCCCGGCGCCGACGGCACGCTCGCGGTCGTGCAGAACACCGACAAGCCGCTCACGGCGTTGCGCGCCGAGCAGGCCGCCGCGAAAGGGTTGCCGCAGCCGAGCGATCCGACCCGGTTCACCAGCGTGAAGGATCCCAGCGAGCCGTTCCGCTTCAGCTTCCCGGATCTCGACGGCAAGATCGTCTCGAACACCGATCCTCGCTTCCAGGGCAAGGTCGTGATCGTCACCATCGGCGGCAGCTGGTGCCCGAACTGCCACGACGAGGCGCCGTTCCTCGTCGATCTCTACAAGAAGTACAAAAGCAAGGGGCTCGAGATCGTCGAGTTCTCCTTCGAGGAGGAAGCGCAGCAGAAGAACCCGGTGCGCGTCCGCGCCTTCAACAAGAAGTACGGCATCGAGTACACCGTGCTGATTCCTGGCGAGCCGAAGGAACTGAACGAGAAGGTGCCGCAGGGCGTCAACCTCAACTCGTTCCCGACGACGTTCTTCCTGGGACGTGACGGGCGGGTGCGCAGCGCGCATGCGGGATTTGCGGGGAAGGCGAGCGGCAAGTTCCACACCGAGCTGATCGAAGAGGAGACCGCGCTCGTCGAGCGCCTGCTCGCGGAAAAACCGGCGCAGACCTCCGCCGGCAAGTGATCGATCCCGGCACGCGGATCGGCGCGGTCCACCTGACGATCTCGGACCTGCGCCGGTCCGTCCGCTTCTACGAGACACACCTCGGATTCCACGTTCACCGCCGCGACGATCGGACCGCGTGGCTCGGCGCCGGTACTGACGATCTCTTGATCCTGTCGCAGTGCGAGACCGCGCCTCGCGTCCGCGGCACGACCGGGCTCTATCACTTTGCGATCCTCGTCCCCTCGCGCCTCGACCTCGCGCATGCCTTTCGCCGGCTGGTCGCGACCGGCACCGTGATGCAGGGCGCGGCGGATCACGGGGTCAGCGAAGCGCTGTATCTCGCCGACGAGGACGGCAACGGCATCGAGATCTATCGCGATCGCCCGCGCGAGCAGTGGCCGATCGTGAACGGCGCGCTGCGGATGGGCGCCGATCCGATGGATCTCGACGCGCTGCTCGACGAGGCGGGACGCGCAGATAGCCCGGCGGGTCTGCCGCTAGGCACGGTGATCGGTCACGTGCATTTGCACGTCGCGCGCCTGGAAGATGCGCACGCGTTTTACGTCGGCGTGCTCGGGTTCGAACTGATGCAGCGCTACGGCCCGAGCGCGCTGTTCGTCGCCGCGGGCGGGTATCACCATCACGTCGGCCTGAACACGTGGGCCGGCGTCGGCGCGCCGCCGCCTCCGCCCGGCGCGATCGGGTTGAAGCATTTCGTCGTGCAGCTCCCGACACGCAACGCGCTCGATGCCGTGGTCGATCGCGTGCGCGCCGCGGGCATCACGCCAGAGCCGTGCGACGGTGGGCTGCTGATTCACGATCCCGCGAAGAACGCGATTCTGCTCTCGACGTAGCGCAGGCCTTCAGGCCTGCCCGCGTCGGCAGCCCTAAAGGGCTGCGCTACGTCGGCAGCCCTAAAGAGCTGCGCTACGTCGGCAGCCGTAAAGGGCTGCGCTACGCGTCAGCCCTTTGCCCTTCGTCTATACTCCGCGCATATGCGCGCCATCTTTGCCTCCGTCCTCGCCGCCGCCGCGGCGCTTGCGCTGTTTATCGCCACGCCGCGCGCGCAGGCGCCGGCTTTCGATCTCGTCATCCGCAACGGGCGAATCGTCGACGGCACCGGCAGCCCGTGGTATCTCGGCGACGTCGGCGTGCGCAACGACACCATCGTCCGCATCGCGCCGCGGATCGAGGCGCCGGCGACGCGCGTGATCGACGCGGCGGGGAAAGTCGTCGCGCCGGGATTCATCGACATCCACACGCACGCGCGGCGCGGCATCTTCGAGGTGCCGACCGCCGACAACTACGTCCGCCAGGGTGTAACGACGCTGATGGAAGGGCCGGACGGGTCGTCGCCGCTGCCGATCAAACCGTTTCTCGATCGCCTCTCGGCCACGCACATCACGCCGAACTTCGGCACCTTCGTCGGCCAGGGCACCGTCCGCGACGAAGTGCTCGGACCGGTGAACCGCAAAGCGACGGCGGACGAGATCGAGAAGATGCGCGGGCTCGTGCGTCAGGGGATGCAGGACGGCGCGTTCGGTTTGAGCTCGGGCCTCTTCTACGTCCCCGGCACATTCACGCCGACCGCCGAAGTCGTCGAGCTCGCCAAGGTCGCCGGGAAGATGGGCGGGATCTACATCTCTCACATGCGCGACGAAGCGAGCGGCGTCCTCGACAGCGTCCGCGAGACGATCGAGATCGGCGAGAAGGGCGGCCTGCCGACGCAGGTGACGCATCACAAGATCATCGGCAAGGCGAACTGGGGCAAGAGCGCCGACACGTTGAAGCTGATCGACGAGGCCCGCGCGCGCGGCGTCGACGCGACCCTCGATCAATATCCCTACACCGCATCGTCGACGAGCATCCAGGCGGCGCTGATGCCGGCCTATGCGCTCGAGGGCGGACGCCAGGCCGTGCTGAAGCGGCTGCAGACTGCGGGCATGCGCACTGAGCTGCGCAAGGAGACGGCGCGCATCATCCTCGAGGAGCGCGGCGGCGGCGATCCGCAAAACGTGCAGCTCGCGCGCTGCGACTGGGATCACACGCTCGACGGCAAGCGGCTCGGCGACGTGACCAAAGGGCGCGGCCTCGAGCCGACCATCGAGAACGCCGCCGAAACCGCGTTGTGGATCGTCGAGAAGGGCGGCTGCCAGGGAATCTTCCACGCCATCAGCGAGGACGATCTGCAGCGCATCCTCCGCCATCCGGCGACGATGATCGGATCCGACGGCGAGGTGCCGATCTTCGGCGTCGCCAACCCGCATCCGCGCAGCTACGGCACCTTCGTGCGTGTGCTCGGACGCTACGTGCGCGATCTGAAAACGATCACGCTAGAGGACGCGGTGCGCAAGATGTCGGCGTTTCCGGCGCAGCGAATCGGGCTCGCCGATCGCGGCGTGCTCCGGGAGGGCATGAAGGCCGACATCGCGATCTTCGATCCGGCGACGGTGCGCGACACCGCCACCTTCGAGCGCCCACACCAGTACGCCGAAGGCGTCGCCTGGGTCATCGTCAACGGCCAGGTGGCGTTCGAAAACGGGCGGATGACGCCGGCCCGGCCGGGCCGGATCCTGCTCGGACCAGCCGCCCGGTGAGGGTACATTTGATGACGTCTTTTTGATGGCCACCCGCCCTATACTCTTGGTGGGGAAACGCATGAAAAAACTAGTGGTTGCGGCTGCGGTGGCCGCTCTCTCCGTTGCGGGGATCTCGGCGCAGAAAGCGCCACCCGTAGCGCCGAAGCCGGCTGTCTCTCACGCCTCGACGAAGCTCGGCACAGGCGCGTCGACGAAACCAGCCGCTGCGACGCCCGCGTCGTCGCTCTCCATCGACGCGCAGAACAAGCTCGTCGCGCAGAACTGCGCCAGCTGCCACAGCGAGAAGATGCACGCCGGCGAGCTCGTGCTCGCGGGCTTCGACGCCGCGAAGGTCATCGAGCATCCCGACGTCACCGAGAAGATGATCCGCAAGCTGCGCGCCGGTATGATGCCGCCGCCCGGCGCGCGGCGTCCCGACGCCGCCACGACGCACGCGTTCGTCGAGACGCTCGAAGCGAAGATGGACGCGGCCGCGGCGCTCAACCCGAACCCGGGCTGGCGTCCCTTCCAGCGCCTCAACCGCGCCGAGTACCACGCCGCGGTGAAGGATCTGCTCGGCATCGACGTCGACGTCAACGCGTTCCTCCCGCCCGACACGATCAGCAAAGGCTTCGACAACGTCGCCGACGTGCAGGCGTTCTCGCCGACGCTGATGGAAAGCTACCTGCGCGCGGCGAGCGCGATCAGCCGCCTCGCCATCGGCGATCGCGGCGCCAGCAACACGTCGGTCACCTACAAGATCGGCCGCAACCTGTCGCAGATGCGCCACGTCGACGGCGCGCCGATGGGCACGCGCGGCGGCATCTCGGTGGTCCACACCTTCCCGGCCGACGGCGATTACGCCGTCAAGATCTCGCTCCACAACGAGCCGCTCGGCGGCATCTACGGCCGCACGACGATGGCGACGATGGATATCAAGGAGCAGATCGAGGTGTCGGTGAACGGCGAGCGCGCCGCGCTGCTCGACCTCAACGTGCGGATGAGCGAGACCGATCCGAAGAACAGCCTCGACATCAAGACGCCGCCGATTCACATCGCCGCCGGCCCGCAGCGGATCTCCGCCGCGTTCATCCAGCGCTTCGATGGTCCGGTCGACGATCTGCTGGTGCCGCTCGAGAACACGCTCGCCGACGTCAACATCACGTTCGGCGTGACCGCGCTGCCGCATATGCGCGACATGACGATCCTCGGGCCGTCCACGGTCACCGGCGTGTCCGACACGATCAGCCGCCGGATGGTGTTCACCTGCCGCCCGACGAGCGCGAAGGAAGAAGAGACCTGCGCCGCCGACATCGTCAAAGGGCTGACCGCGCGCGCGTTCCGCGGCGACGCGACGCCCGACGACGTCCAGGACGCGCTGTCGTTCTACGAGAAGGGCCGGAAGAACGGCGACTTCGAGAGCGGCATTCGCATGGCGCTGCAGTCGGTGCTGATGAGCCCGCGCTTCCTGTTCCGTCTCGAGCAGGCGCCGGCGACGGTGCGGACGGTCAAGGCCGCGGCGACCTACCGCCTCAACGATCAGGATCTGGCGTCGCGGCTGTCGTTCTTCCTCTGGGGCACCGCGCCGGATGCAGAGCTGATGAAGGCGGCGAGCGCGGGTTCGCTGCGCACGTCGCTCGGCCTCGAGAAGCAGGTCCGCCGGATGCTCGCCGACCGCCGCGCCGACGCGTTGTCGAGCCGGTTCGCCGCGCAGTGGCTGCGGCTGCAGGACCTCGAGAAGATTCACCCCGACGTGCTGCTGTTTCCGCAGTACGACGACACGCTCGCGCAGTCGATGGCGAAGGAGACCGAGCTCTTCTTCGACAGCATCGTCCGCGAAGATCGCCCGGTGCTGGATCTCTTGACCGCCGACTACAGCTTCGTCAACGAGCGGCTGGCCAAGCATTACGGCATCCCGAATATCACCGGCAACGAGTTCAAGCGCGTGCAGATGCCGGAGTACCGCCGCGGGCTGTTCGGCCAGGGCAGCATCCTGACGCTCACGTCCTACGCGGACCGCACCTCGCCGGTGCAGCGCGGCAAGTGGATTCTCGAGGTGATGTTCGGCGCGCCGCCGCCACCGCCGCCGCCGGGCGTGCCGCTGTTCGACGAGACCAAGGCGGTGATCGGCGGCAAGAACCTGAGCACCCGCGAGCGCATGGAAGAGCATCGCAAGAACCCGGCGTGCACCTCGTGCCACAAGGTGATCGATCCGCTCGGCCTGACGCTCGAGAACTTCGACGCGACCGGCGTCTGGCGGATCAAGGACAACGAAGTGCCGGTCGACTCGGTCGGCGATCTCTACGACGGCACCAAGATGAACGGCCCGGCCGGCCTGCGCGAGGGCATGGCCAAGCACAGCGACATCTTCCTCGAGACCTTCACCGAGAACCTGATGACCTACGCGCTCGGCCGCCGCGTCGAGTACACCGACATGCCGGCGGTCCGCGTGATCCTGCGCGACGCCGGGAAGAACCAGAACCGTTTCTCGTCCTACGTGCTCGGCGTCGTCAACAGCGCCGCGTTCAGGATGGCGAAACCCGACACGCATCTCTTGACCACTGACGCCGGCGAGGCGAAGCGGTCGACGTCCGGTCCACAACGGTAGAGGAGCGCGAATGTTTATCACCAACAAGAACCTGTCCCGCCGCACCGTCCTCAAGGGGATGGGCGTCACGATGGCGTTGCCGCTGCTCGAAGCGATGGTCCCGGCGCGGACGATCCTCGCCCAAGGCGCCGCGAACGCGAAGAAACTGCGCTTCGTCGCCATCGAGATGGTGCACGGCGCCGCCGGCAGCGCGCCGATCGGCGCGCAGAAGCACCTGTGGTCGCCGGCCGCGACCGGCAACGCGTTCGATCTGAGCCCGAGCTCGCTGGCGCCGCTCGAACCGTTCCGCGACTACCTGACCATCGTCAGCAACACCGACGTGCGTAACGCCGAGGCATTCACCGCCCCGGAAATCGGCGGCGATCACTTCCGCTCGAGCGCGGTGTTCCTCACGCAGTCGCACTGCAAGCAGACGCAGGGCTCCGACCTGCACGCCGGGATCTCGATCGACCAGATCTTCGCGAAGAAGCATGGCCAGGACACGCCGATCCCGTCGATGCAGCTGTGCATCGAGAACGTCGACCAGTCGGGCGGCTGCTCCTACGGCTACTCGTGCGCCTACACCGACTCGATCAGCTGGGCGGCGCCGGATCAGCCGCTGCCGATGATTCGCGATCCGCGCGCGGTGTTCGATCAGCTGTTCGGCGTCGGCGCGACGCCGGCCGACCGCAAGGAGCGGCGCAGCGAAGATCGCAGCATCCTCGACTGGCTCGGCACCTCGATCGCCCGGATGAAGAAGGATCTCGGCGCCGGCGATCGTGCGCGGCTCAACGACTATCTGGACGACGTGCGCGAGATCGAGCGGCGGATTCAGAAGGTCGAAGCGCACAACGCCAGCGGCGAGCAGCGCGAGCTGCCGGGCGCGCCGGTCGGCGTGCCGGATTCATTCTCCGAGCACGTCAAGCTGATGTTCGATCTGCAGGCGCTGGCGTTCGCGTCGGACATCACCCGGGTCTTTGCGTTCAAGCTCGGTCGCGACGCGTCGAACCGCGCCTTCCCGGAAAGCGGCTTCAAGGGCGCCTTCCACTCCGCGTCGCACCATCAGGAGAAGGAAGAGCGGATCCTCGATTTCGCGAAGATCAACAAGTACCACGTCAGCATGATTCCGTATTTCCTCGAGAAGCTGAAGAACACGCCCGACGTGGACGGCAGCCTGCTCGACAACGCGATCGTGCTCTACGGCTCGCCGATGGGCGACTCGAACGTGCACAACCACAAGCGTGTGCCGATGTTCCTCGCCGGCCACGCCGGCGGCGCGCTCAAGGGCAACCTGCACATCAAGGCGGCCGACGGCACGCCGCTCGCCAACGCGATGCTGGCGGTGGGGCAGAAGCTCGATCTCGACATGACGTCGTTCGGCGACAGCACGGCGGCGATGGATCTCAATTCCGCGGGCGCGCCGGTCGCGACGGACAAGGCGTAATCTCCGCCGCAGTAGCGCAGGCCTTCAGGCCTGCCTGGCGGCGGGCAGCCCTGAAGGGCTGCGCTACGAACGGCGGGCAGCCCTGAAGGGCTGCGCTACGAACGGCGGGCAGCCCTGAACGGCTGCCTACGAACCAGGGCTTGCTGAGAGCTGACATGATGCTGAGAAAACTCGCGATGGTTGGCGCGATCGCCGCGCTTTCGTTGTCCGCGTTTCTTCACGCGGCGCCGGTGGCGCCGGTCGCCGACGCGGCGATGTCCGGCAACCGCGAGGCGGTGCGGACGCTGCTCAAGCAGGCCGCCGACGTCAACGCGGCGCAGGGCGACGGCATGACCGCGCTGCACTGGGCGGCGATGAAAGACGACGCCGAGCTCGTGCAGACGCTGCTGTTCGCCGGCGCCAACGTGCGCGCGACGACGCGCATCGGCGCCTACACGCCGCTGATTCTCGCCGCGCGCAGCGGCAGCGGATCGGTGATCGCGCCGCTGCTGAAATCCGGCGCCGACGCCAACAGCGCGACCGCCAACGGCACCACCGTGCTGATGCTGGCCGCCGCGTCGGGCAACACCGCCGCGGTCAAGGCGCTGATCGACGCTGGCGCCAAGGTCAACGACAAGGAGCCGGTGCGCGGGCTGACGCCGGCGATGTTCGCCGCCGCCTCGAATCGCGCCGACGTGCTCACGCTGCTCGCGAAGAACGGCGCCGACCTCAAGGCGACGTCGAAGGTCACCGACCTCGCCGCGCTGAGCAAGGACCCGGCGGCGCTGCGCGACATCACCTTCGGCAACCCGGCGCCTCCCGGCGAGCCGCCGGCGGGTGGGCGCGGCCCGACGCCGCCGCCGGCCAACAACTTCGGCGGCCGCGGCGGACGCGGCAATCAAGTCGCAGGCGTCGACCGCAACTATCAGCTCAACGAGCTCGTCGCCGCGCAGGGCGGCCTGACGCCGCTGCTGTTCGCCGCGCGTGAAGGGCACGTCGCCTCGGCCAACGCGCTGCTCGACGCGGGCGCCGACATCAACCAGGCGAGCGCCGGCGACAAGACCAGCCCGCTGCTGATCGCGACGATCAACGGGCATTTCGATCTCGCGATGGCGCTGCTCGCGAAGGGCGCCAATCCACAGGCGGCCGCCGAGAACAACGCCACCGCGCTCTACGGCGCGTTGAACTGCGAGTGGGCGCCCAAGGCGCTCTATCCGCAGCCGCGCGCGCAGCTGAATCAGAAGACCAGCTATCTCGAGCTGATGAAGGCGCTGCTCGACAAGGGCGCGGACCCGAACGTGCGCCTCAACAAGAAGGTCTGGTACTCGGGCTACAGCTTCGATCTGTCGGGCGTCGACGAAACCGGCGCGACGCCGTTCTGGCGCGCCGCCTACGCCAGCGACGTCGACGCGATGAAGCTGCTCGTGTCCTACGGCGCGGATCCGAACATCCGCACCAAGCGGATTGCCGGCCGTCCGCGCGCCGGCGACATCGATCGCGACGTCACCGACGTCTCGGGCCTGCCGCCAGTCCCGGTCGGCGGGCCTGCGGTCACGCCGCTCCAGGCCGCGGCCGGCGTCGGCTACGGCGAAGGGTTCGCCGCCAACTCGCACCGCTTCGCGCCCGGCGGGATGCTCGCCGCCGTCAAGTATCTCGTCGAGGAGCTGCACGCGGACGTCAACGCCTTCGACCACGAGGGCAACACCGCGCTCCACCACGCCGCGGCCCGCGGCGACGTCGAGATGATCGAGTACCTGGTGTCCAAGGGAGCCGACGTCAAGGCGGTGACCCGCGAGGGCAAGACGACCGCGGACATGGCCAATGGCCCGGTCCAACGCATCCAGCCGTGGCCCGAGGCGCTCGCCCTGCTCGAGAAGCTTGGCGCCAAGAACAATCACAAATGCGTATCGTGCTGATCTAGGGATTTGGATTTTCCCGACCGACCGTCCGGTCGGTCGGGCGTCTTGTCACGTTTTGTCTTGACACCAAACCTACACAACCGTAAGGTCCGACCATCTATCTTGTCGCCCACCTAAAGGGGGAGAGAAACATGCGTCGAGTCGTACTGAGTTGCGCGGTGCTTTGCGCCGCGGTGTTCTTCGTCCCGAGAGCCAGCTCCGCCCAGGACCGCGCCGCCATCGCCGGCGTCGTCAAGGACACGTCGGGCGCGGTCATGCCCGGCGTTCTCGTCGAAGCGTCGAGCCCTGCGCTGATTGAGAAGACCCGCACCGCCGTGACGGACGGCAACGGCCAGTACAAGATCGTCGACCTGAGCCCGGGCGTGTATCAGGTGTCGTTCACGCTGAACGGGTTCAAGACCGTCCGGCGCGGCAACGTCCAGCTCGAAGGCAACCTGACGCCGACGGTCAACGCCGAGCTGCAGGTCGGCTCCCTCGAGGAAGTGCTGACGGTCACCGCCGAATCGCCGATCGTCGACGTCGTCCAGAACCAGGCGACCTTCGTCGCGAGCCGCGAAGTGCTCGACGCGATTCCGACGACGCGCCGCGACACGACGGCGCGGGCGCTGCTGATTCCCGGCACCACGGTGACGCCGTTCGTGCTCGGCCAGTACAACCTGACCAGCCACGGCTCGTCGACCTCCGACTTCACGATGGCCATCGATGGCCTGCGCGTCAACAACCTGTGCGGCAGCGGCCAGTACAGCGGCTTCTACATGAACGACGCCGCGGTGCAGGAGCTCACCTACAGCACCGGCTCGGAGTCGGCGGAAATTCAGAGCAGCGGCATCCGCGTCAACCAGGTGCCGAAGGACGGCGGCAACCGGTTCTCCGGGTCGGTGTTCTTCTACGGCCAGAAGGGCTGCGACGCCACCGCGACCAACGGCTGCTTCATGGCGGCCGACAACCGGTCGGACGCGGCCAAGGCCGCGGGGATCACGATCGCCGGCACTTCGTTCGACTGGCAGATCAATCCGTCGTTCGGCGGGCCGATCGTCAAGGACAAGCTGTGGTTCTACGCGACCTACAAGTATCAGGACGCCAAAGTCTGGGTGCCGAGCTCGCACTTCGCCGACGGCAGCCCGGCGTTCCGGCGGCTGGAGGGGAACTACAGCGGCATCGGCCGCGTGACCTGGGCGGCGAGCAGCAAGGACAAGATCCGCGTCTACGTCGAGAAGCAGTTCAACGGCGAGTACTACAACGGATTCAACACCTACGCGATCTCGACGCCCGAAGCGTCGAGCGATGCGTACGGGCGCGGCTGGATCCCGCAGGCGCGGTGGACGCGCGCGCAGTCGAACAAGCTGCTGATTGAGGCCGGCATCGCCTACTACAACCAGCCGTACGAGCAGAGCTGCCGGCCCGAAGCGCCCGCCAACGCGCTGCCGAGCCTCAACGGCTGGACCGGCCTCCTGACCGGAAAGTGCGGCTACACCATTCCGCCGTATTCGAGCACGACCAAGGACTCCAACGTGATGGGCGCGGTCAGCTACGTGACCGGATCGCACGCGATGAAGTTCGGCTTCACCGACCTTTGGGGCGAGAACTCGCGGACGTTCGCGCCGGCCGCGAACATCGACACGCTGGTCAAGGTCAACACCACGATTCCCGGTCTCGGCTTCGTGACCGACTTTCCATTCCAGGTCGTGGTCTACAACTCGCCGGCCACCTCGATCCAGAACGTCAACAGCGACTTCGGCAGCTACGCGCAGGACACCTGGACGATGAAGCGGGTGACGCTGAACTACGGGGCGCGCTTCGAGCACTTCAACGCCTCGGTGCCGGCCGAATCCTCGCCGGCGTCGACCTGGATCGGCGCGCGCAACTTCCCGGCGATTCCGGACGTCCCGAACTGGAACGACTGGGCGGTCCGCTTCGCGGTCGCCTACGACCTGTTCGGCACCGGCAAGACGGCGATCAAGGCGAACGCCGGCAAGTACGTCGCGGCGCAGGCCGCCGGGCTCGCGCAAACGTTCAACGGCATGAGCGGCGTGACCCAGACCGTCACCTGGTCCGACAACGACCGGAACGGCACCATCTACGACGCCGCCGGCAACATCCAGACCAGTGAAGTCGGTCCGCGCACGGCCAACTACGGTCAGGTGACGAGCCGGCTCGATCCGACGCTGGCGCGCGGCAACAACTGGGAGTACAGCGCGGTGATTCAGCACGAGCTGTTCCCGCGCACCTCGGTGACCGCCGGCTACTATCGCCGCGACTTCTACAACCTGCAGGTCAACGACAACCAGAACGTCGCGTTGAGCGACTGGTCGGCCCCGTTCACGATCGCCACGCCGACCGATCCGCGGCTGCCTCTCTCGGGCCAGCCGATTCCGCTCTACAACCTCAACGCCGCGAAGGTCGGCGTCGCGACCGACACGCTGGTCACCTACTCGACCGCGAACAAGACGACCTACAACGGCGTCGAGTTCACCGCCAACGTCCGCCGCGATAAGTTCATCGTCTTTGGCGGCGTCACCACCGACAAGCGGACGACGATCACGTGCGACGGCGACACCAGCGCCTCGACGCCGCGGGACACGCCCAATGGCGCGCGCTTCTGCGACGCGATCCCGCCGTTCCGCACCACGGTCAAGGCGTCCGCGGCCTATTCGTTCCCCTACGACATCAACGTGAGCGGATCGTTCACGTCGATCCCCGGTCCCTCCGTGAGCGCGAACTACACGGTGACCGCGGCGATCGCCGGCCGCACGATCGTCAGCTCGACCGCGGGAGCGAACTCGATCGTGGTCAACCTGATTCAGCCAGGGACCGTGTTCCTCGACTACCAGAACCGGCTCGATCTGCGCGTCGGCAAGACCTTCAAGTTCGACCGGACGAAGGTTCAGGGATTCATGGACGTGTTCAACGTGTTCAACGCGGGCACGGCGCTGAGCGTCAACCAGACCTACGCCGCGAGCGGCACGAACAACTGGCTGGCGCCGACGACGATCATGGACGGCCGCTATCTGCGGTTCGGCATGCAGCTGAATTTCTAGGGATTAGGGATTAGGGATTAGGGACTAGCGACTAGCGACTAGCGACTCGAAAAACGGGCCGCCCGCCGAAAGGCGGCGGCCCGTTTTTCGTTAGTGTCCTTCGTGCTCCTTGCGGTATTCCTCATCCGCGACGAGCTTGTCCTTGTTCGCGCGGATCTGGCGTTTGCGCGAGTCGAGGGCATTGGCGGCGCGGATGCTGTCGGAGCTCACCGCGAAACCAGACAACAGCTTGTCGAGATCCGCGCTGTGGCATTTCGGGCAGGCGATCGGCGGATCCTGCGGGCGCGATAGCGCCTCGAAGTCGTGGCCGCAGGCCTTGCAGTGGTAGTCGTGGATCGGCATGGTTATTCGGGCAGCGTGGCCGCGACCCGCTTCGGGTCGATGCGCCACACGTTGCCGGCCTCCAGGTTCGAGAGCCACACTGAGCCGAGCCCGACGCGAATCGCGTCGCCGCCCTTGCCGGTGAACTGCTGCACGACGAGATTTCTCGACGGGTCGATGCGCGACAACGGGTACTCGAACGCCGTCACCCAGACCGAACCTTCGCCGACGGCGATGTCGCCGCCGCCGCCCGGGACGCCGACCTCGATCGTCGCGACGACCTTGTTGGTCGCCGGATCGATCCGCGACACGCTGCCGTCGCCCTGGTTGAGCGCCCATACCGCGCCGCCGCCGGCGGCGATGAAGCGCGGCGCCTTGCCGACCGCGATCGTCTCGACGATCAGGTTGGTTCGCGGATCGACGCGCGTCACCAGGTTCTTCTCGGTGCTGGTCACCCACAGCGCGTCCTCGCCGAAGGCGAGCCCGTACGATCCCGGCGCGACCTGGATCTCGGCGACGAGCGTGTTGGTGGCGGGATCGATCCGGGCGAGCGCGCCCTTGCTGTCGGTGACGATCCAGATGCTGCCGGCGCCGGCGGCGATCGACCCTTCGGTGTTGCCGATCGGCAGTTTGATCGTCGCGGTAATCGCACCGCTCTTCAGGTCGACACGCGAGATCGTCTGGTCGCCGCAGTTGGGAACCCACAGGCTGCCGAATCCGGCGGCGAGACCTGAACACGGCCGCTTGCCAACCTGAATCGTCGCGGCGACCGTATTGTCTTTCGGGTTGAGCCTCGCGATGCTGTCTTTCGGCTTGTTCGAGATCCAGACGTCCTCGTCGACGGCGATCCAGTCGGGCGATCCCGGTACCGGAAAGATCGCCTCGGGCTGGAGCCGCTCGATCGGGATTTTCACGCCGGGCGTTTTCACGCCGGGCTTCGGCGCGCTCGCCGGCTGCAGGATCCCCAGGCTCAGCCAGAGCGCGATGACACCTTTGATCATGGTCTCCGTGCATAATAACGCGCCATGATTCGCCGAACCAACGCCTGGGGCGTCGCGGCCATGATCGTTGCAACGGTGCCGTGGGTGTTCCAGATTGCGATGGAGGGCCGTCAGGCGGCGCAGAGCAGCGCCGCGGCGTCGCCGGCCTTCTTCGAATCCAGCGTCCGTCCCGTGCTCGCGGCCAACTGCTACGACTGCCACACCGACGAGCGGATGGGCGGATTGCGCCTCGACTCGCGCGACGGCTTGCTCAAGGGCGGACGCAGCGGTCCCGCGATCGTCCCGGGCGATCCCGACAAGAGCCTGCTGATCGCCGCGGTGCGCCAGAGCGGCGCCTTGAAGATGCCGAAGGGCGGCCGGCTGAAGCCGGCCGAGATCGACGCGCTGGCCGACTGGATCCGCGCTGGCGCCCCGTGGCCCTCCGTCGCGGCGGCGACGACGGCTTCGGCGGCCGCTTCGGAGGGTAAACCGGCCGCGACGACCGCCACAGCGACTGCGACTGCAGCTCCCTCTGGTTACGTGATCACGCCGGAGCAGCGCGCCTTCTGGTCGTTCCAGCCGATTCACGTGCCGCCGGTGCCGGCGGTCTCGCACACCTCGTGGCCGAAAACCGACATCGATCGCTACGTCCTCGCCCGTCTCGAGAAGGCGGGTCTCGCGCCGGTGCGCGCCGCCGACAAGCGCACGCTGCTGCGCCGCGCCACACTCGATCTGATCGGCCTGCCGCCGACGGCGGAGGAGATCGAGGCGTTCGAGAAAGACGATGCGCCCGACGCGTTCGCGAAGGTCGTCGACCGGCTGCTGGCATCGCCGCACTACGGCGAAACCTGGGGCCGGCTCTGGCTCGACGTTGCCCGCTACGGTGAGGACGACTATCGCTCGCTGGACCCGAAGGGACGCGGCTACAACCCGTACCCGAACGCGTATCTCTATCGCGACTGGGTGATCAAGGCGTTCAACGACGATCTGCCGTACGACCAGTTCGTGCGCGCGCAGCTCGCCGGCGATCTGATCGGCGACACGATGACGCGCGCCCGCACGCTGCCGGCGCTGGGATTCCTCGGCCTGGGACCGTGGTTCTACGACAACGGCGCGGTCGAGATCACCCGCGCCGACGAGCGCCATGATCGCGTCGACGTCGTGTCGCGCGGCTTCCTCGGCCTCACCGTCGGCTGCGCCCGCTGCCACGATCACAAGTACGACCCGATCCCGACCAAGGACTACTACTCGCTGGCCGGCGTCTTCCTGAACACCTCGTACCACGAGTACCCGCAGGTGCCGCAGAGCCTGGTCGACGAGTACGAGAAGCAGGACAAGCAGATCGAGAAGAAGGAGAAGCTGCTCGACGAATTCATGTCGACCGAGTCGCGGCAGCTCGGCGAAACGCTCGCGCTGCAGTCGGCGAAGTACATGGCGGCGGCGTGGAAGGTGCTCGGCGAGCCGAAAGAGGACGTCGCCAAGGTCGTCGACAGCGGCAAGCTCGATTACGAGCTGTTCGACCGCTGGCTGAAATTCCTCGTCAAACCGCCGCGTTATTACCCGTACTTGAAAGCCTGGCAAGAGATGATCAAGGGCGGCGGCAGCGCCGCCGAGGCGAAGAAGCTCGCCGACGAGTTCCAGGCGGTGGTGCTCGACGTGATGTTCGACCGCAAGGCGCTCAAGGAAGAGAACGACATCATCGCCGCCAAGGCGCTGCCCGGCACGAAGAAGAAGGAGCCGGGCAAGCTGCCGAGCGATTTCGTCACCAACGACGACTTCTGTCCCGGGTGCGGTCTCGATCTCAAGAGCCTGTCGGTCGAGCGCAACAACCTGTGGACCGACGTGTTTCAGCGCGACCTGCAGGACGGCTTCGATCCGGGATCGTCGGAGCAGCCGCGGCCCGGGCTGCTGGCGTTCCGCGGCTGGGGGCTGGAGCGGCAGCTGAGCGCCGACCGCCGCGCCTACGTTGAAGGATTGCGCGCCGACATCAAGGCGCTACGCAAGGCGCAGCCGCCGAAGTACGCGTTCGTCCACGGCGTCGCCGACGTCGAGAAGCCGATCAACCTCAAGGTCAGCAAACGCGGCAGCCCGTACAACCTCGGCGACGAGGAGCCGCGCCACTTCCTGTCGGTGCTGTCCGAGGGCGCGCCGGCGCCGTTCACGCAGGGCAGCGGCCGCCTCGAGCTGGCCGACGCCATCCTCCGCCAGCCGATCTCCACCCGCGTCATCGTCAATCGCATCTGGAAGGGGCATTTCGGCACCGGCCTCGTCGACACGCCGAGCAACTTCGGGATCGCCGGCGAGCGGCCGACCAACCCGGAGCTGCTCGAATATCTGGCGCAGCGCTTCGTCGATCAGAAGCTGTCGATCAAGCAGCTGCATCGCGACATCATGCTGAGCGCGGTCTACCAGCTCGGCACCGACTACGTCGCCGCGAATTTCGAAAAGGATTCTGGCAACCGGCTGTACTGGCGCGCCGATCGGCATCGCATGACTGCCGAGCAGATCCGCGACTCGCTGCTGTTCGTGTCGGGCGCGCTCGACGACAAGATGGGCGGGCCGTCCACCGCCTTGTCGCCGTCGTTTACCCGCCGGACGATCTACGGCAAAGTCAGCCGCTATCGGCTGGACGACTACCTGCAGCTGTTCGACTTCCCGAGCCCGAACCTGTCGGCGGAGCGGCGCTTCACGACGACCGTGCCGCTGCAGCGGCTGTTCTTCATGAACAGCGACTTCATGCAGCAGCAGGGCGAGCTGATCGCGCGCGCGGTGGCGCCGGAAGCGGATAACACGGCGCGGATCCAGAAGGCGTACCGGATGATCTTCGGCCGCCGGGCCTCCGACGCCGAGGTCAAGGCGGGCCTCGCGTTTCTGGCGAGCGAGCCGCTGAAGTCCTACGAGGAAGAAAAGAAACGCGCCAAGGACACAAAGGGCCCGAAGGACGCCAAGGATGCGAAGAAGGCTGAATCGGACGGTGAGGACGGCGAAAAGCCCGGCGAGGGCATGATGGCCGGCGTGATCCCCGGCGCCGCGAAGAAGGACGATGCGAAGCCGCTGCTGCCGGCGACGCCGTGGGGCCGCTACGTCAAGATCCTGCTCAGCTCGAGCGAATTTCTCTTCGTGGACTGACGACTGAGACTGAAGACTGAGACTGCCATGGGTTCACATAAATCACGGCAACCGCTGACGCGGCGCGACGCGCTCTGCCGCATGGGCAACGGCTTCGGGATGCTCGCGTTCGCGAGCCTGGTCAACGAATCGATCGTCCGGGCCGCGGGATCATTGCTGCAGGACGGCACCGTCGATCAGCGCAAGCTCGATCACCCCGCGAAGGCCAAGCGCGTCATCTTCCTCTTCATGAACGGCGGCCTGTCGCAGGTCGACAGCTTCGATCCCAAGCCGATGCTCGACAAGTTCCACGGCCAGCCGCTGCCCGGCGGCAGCGTCGCCACTGAGCGCAAGACCGGCGCGCTGATGCGCTCGCCGTTCACGTTCAAGAAGTACGGCAAGGCCGGCATCGAGGTCAGCGAGCTGTTCCCGCACGTCGGCGAGTGCGCCGACGACATCTGCTTCATCCGCTCGATGTATACGGACATCCCGAACCACGAGCCGTCGATGCTGATGATGAACACCGGCCACACGCAGGTCGGCCGGCCGTCGATCGGATCGTGGCTCACTTACGGCCTTGGCACCGACAACAAGAACCTGCCCGGCTACGTCGTGCTCTGCCCGGAGGTGCCGACCACGGTCGGGCCGCCGCTGTGGAACAGCGCGTTCCTGCCGGCGGTGCACCAGGGCACCTTCATCGCCGACAAGGTGGAGAAGCAGACCGAGACCGCGCTGGTCGGCAAGGACTTCGATCCGCAGACGCTGATCTCCTATATCCACAACGACAAGTTCACGTTGAGCGCGCAGCGCCGCGAGCTCGATCTGCTCGAATCGCTGAACACGCTGCAAATGCAGCGCGAGGCGGTCCACGACCCGAAGCTGGAAGCGGCGATCTCGTCGATGGAGACCGCGTATCGGATGCAGACCGAGGCGCCGGACGTCTTCGACATCCGCAAGGAGAGCGAGGCGACGCTGAAGCTGTACGGGCCGGGCAGCACCGCGCGCAGCTGCCTGATGGCGGTGCGCCTGGTCGAGCGCGGCGTCCGCATGGCGCAGGTTTACTACGCCAAAGGGGATCCCTGGGACGCGCACTCCGACATCCAGGCGCATCGCAAGAACGCTAAGGATTCGGATCAGCCGTTCGCCGCGGTGATCAAGGATCTCAAGTCGCGCGGCCTGTTCAAGGACACGCTGGTGATTTGCGGATCAGAATTCGGCCGCACGCCGGTGATGGAGGTCGGCGGCGGCGCCGGTGGCTCGCAGAACGGCCGCGATCACAATCCGTTCGGCTTCACGATGTGGCTGGCCGGCGGCGGCGTCAAAGGCGGGATGGTCTACGGCGCGACCGACGACTTCGGGTTCAAGGCCGTCGATAAACCGGTGCACGTGCACGATCTCCACGCGACGATCCTGCACCTGCTCGGCATCGATCACACCAAGCTGACCTATCGCTACAGCGGCCGCGACTTCCGCCTGACGGACGTCTCGGGCAACGTGATCCACGACATCATCGCGTAAAGAAGGAACCGCAGAGATCGCAAAGACCGCAGAGAAAATCTTGATCTCTGCGTTCTCCGCGGTCTCCGCGGTTTCTTCTTATCGTGACAGCCGTTCCATAGCAGCAACGAGGGCCATCGCGCCGCCGCGGTCGTCGGGGCCTTCGATCGCCGGGCGATCGAAGTAGTAGCGCGGCGTGGGGCCGGCGCCGGTGCCGGTGCAGACGTCGACGAGGCCGCCGTCCTCGGTGATGTGAGCGGCGAGCGCGCGCCAGGCGCGGTCGACCGCCGGCGTGAACGACTTGTCGATCCAGCCGAGGCGCACGCCTCTGGCCATCGCCGTCAGGATCATCGCCGTCGCGGTCTCTTCGCGGTACGCGCCGGGGCGATCGATGATCTCGCGCCACATGCCGTCGGGCGCCTGCCACGACGCCAGCCCCTTCATCTGCTTCTGGAAGATCGCGAGCAGCGCCGCCCGCGACGCATGCGTCGCGGGCATCGCCGTCAACGTTTCCATCAATCCAAACGCGGCGAAGCCGTTGCCGCGGCCCCAGGCTGCGGGACCATCGGTGGCGTGATTGAAGATGCCGTCCGGCTGCTGCAGACGTCCGGCGTAGGCGATCAGCAGCTGCGCGGCGCGATCGAGATCGCCGCTGCGTCCGGGCATCGACGATGTGCGCGCGAGGATCGCGGAGGCCATGAACATGTCGTCGGTCCAGCCCTGGCCGTATTGCGGGATGCCGTTGTCCTTCTGCTTCAGCGCCGCGTCCGCGCCTTCGAGCGCCAGCTTCCGCGCCGCGTCGTTTCCGCCGGTGGCTTTCGCCATCTCCGCAAACACCAGCGTCCCCGCCACCGTCGTCAGCTGAATGCGATCGCCGAGCAGCGACTTCTCGCCCGACAGCCACGGCTGCACCTGCGCCATGACCTTCGCGCGTAGAGCTTCGTCGCCGGTGCGGGCCGACAGGTCGAGCGTCTTGGCCCACGCCAGCGCCGGGATGTAGCTGATTGACGGCGCGGCGGGGTAGCG
>JADMIO011288142.1_pt1 | contig 22207 bp, 18 predicted proteins | sample 8958161 | NCBI WGS metagenome assembly JADMIO01 (sample SAMN16585339, study PRJNA669376) | soil metagenome | isolation source: Crop rotation soil | place: USA: Cullars Rotation, Alabama | collected 2011
CGCGACAACTTGTCCACGTGGAATTCTAAGCTTAGGATCCCAATGTGCTGGAAAGGCTCGGCAAGAACACCTACATCACCTATGGCACGAGCACGCAGGATATGCAGCGCGCTCGCAAGGCCGGGCATCCGTGGACGACCAAGGCGGCGTTCCCGGTGGACGTGGTGAAGCGCATCCGCACGAGCTGCGGTCTCGACCTGAATGGCGACGGCAAGCTCGACCAGATGGTCAGCGACCTACAATATCGCGATGCCTTCTACGACGGCTTCGAGCACGAGTTCCGCGGCTTTGCCTTCGCGCAGCGGATCGACTACGGCGATGACTTCATTTACGACTCCGCTACGGGGCAGATGCTCCACTCCAATGTCGGGACGCCGAGCGGTCCGACGTTGATCACGCGCTATCGCTTCCTCACGGGCGCAGCAGATCGACGCGACAACGACGGCGGCGACGGCATCCGCGACGAGCTAACTGCGCAAGGTGGACGCGAGGAGGAAGTGCTGAAGGGTAGGCAGGTTGTCGAGGAAAAGGTGGATGCGCAGGTTGCGCTGGGAGCGGCAGGGACTGACTTCGACGCTAACTGTCGCGCAGCCGCGCTCACCACCGACTTTGCGCTCCGGAGTCGGCTCACGCCCGACGCTTTCGTCTACAGCCGCGCTCGGCAAAATTGGGAGATCCGTCGACTTTACCGGCCGGCCGAGGCCATCTCTACACGATTCGATGACGTTGGTGGCGGCATTCTCGTCGGCCCAGTTGATTTGGTTCCGACACCGTCGGGACGGCTCGGCACTGTGCGCCCTGGGAATGGCCGATCCGTCTCGTTCGCTTTCGTGTCCAAGGTCGAAACCGACGTGCTCGAAGCGAACGGCGCGCTTGTCACTTCACTCGGCTATCCGGCCCGTGGCGGATACCTTACGCAGAAGACTTTCGACTATGACGACTACGGCAACGAAACCTTTGAGCTTGATCAAGGCATCGTCGGCGGTGGATTCGACGATGAGCGCAAGACTACGACCAGCTACGCGCTGGGCGGGAGCGCGCTTTCACTTTGGGTCATCGACAAGCCCGACGTGATCTCCGTCACGGACGAAAACGGCGGGTTCGTCGCGAAGAAAATCCACTTTTACGACGGGGCGAGTTATGCCGGCGTGCAGGGGCAAATCCAAAACCGTGCGCTGCTCAGTCGCACGCAGGAATTCAAGGACGCCGGCTCCGCGATCGAGGCGACTCGCACTGCTTACGATGGGTTTGGGAATCCGATCGGGATGAAGGATCCCGTCGGTAACCAGCGCAGCGTTATCTACGATCCAACCTTTCACATTTACCCCACGACGGAGACCATCGTCGTGGGCGGCGGAAACTCCGACCTCTCCGTATCCGCCAGCTACGACACGGGCTTTGGCGTCGTTACCGGCTCGACTGATTTCAACGGCAACGGGACCTCCTACGGTTACGACACTTTCGCCCGGCTCGTGAGCATCGTGCGACCCGGCGACAATCCCGACAGCCCCACACTAGCCTTCGAGTATCAGCCCGCTGATCCCACACGCGGACGCATCTTTACGTACGATGCGGTGGGCAATCTCAACGTCAACGTCGGCACCCGCGTTGCGAGTCGGGTGGTCTCGCGGCTGCGCGAGAAGGCGGGCGGCGGGGACTTCATCACGGCGGCTTTCACCGACGGCTGTGGGAAGAAACTCGGCACCGTAGAGGAAGGCGCGACTGGCGGCGCTTGGATCGTGAAGAACGCCACGAGCTACAACTTGCGTGGCGGACCGCAAAGCCAGTGGCTTCCCTTCCAGATCGCGACGGTGAGCGTGCCGCAGTTCGGGGAGATTTGGACTGGCAATGGCCGCCCCCCAACGAGCGACGGCGTGAATCCCACGATTGTCGCAACCGACAAGTTCCACGACTCGATGGGGCGCGAAGTCGCCTCGCTCGATCCACCCGAAAATTGGGGCGGCGCACGCAAGACGGCCAAGGTGCAGTATCTCCCTTTTGAGGAACGCCACCTTGACGAAGAGGACACGGACACTGGCTCCATCCACGCGGGCACACCGATGGTTCACCTCATGGACGGCCTCGGCCGAATGATCGCCGTGCAGGAGGTCGTGAAGATCACCGACTCCGGCGAGCCCGGCGCGCTGAACACCTGGCGCACGGAATACACCTACGACCTCAACGACCAGCTCCAGCAAATCAAGGACAGCCAGCAGAACATCAAGACGATGGTCTTCGACGGCCTCAAGCGGATGACCTCGATGAACGACCCGGATCGCGGCCCGATGACCTTCAACTATGACGATGCTTCGAACCTCAAGGAGACCATCGACGCCAAGGGCCAGCACATCGCCTACACCTACGACGGCGCGAACCGCATCAAGACCGAGGACTATCAGGACAACGCCGGCCTCGCGCCCGATGTCACTTATACCTACGACACCGCGAGGGCCATTCCGCTCGGCAATGGCTCCACCGGCACCGGCACGAACGCCAAAGGCCAGCTCGCCTCCGTGCGTGACCTCAGCGGCGAGACCCACTTCTCCTACGACGCTCGCGCTCACGTCGCCTACGAGGTCAAGCTCATCCCCGATCGTCTCACCGGCCAGCTCGTCAGCTACCGCACCGCGTTCGCCTACGACAGCGCCGACCGCCTCGAGACGCTCACCTACCCGGACGGCGATCAGCTCAACCACGGCTACAACGCCCGCAACCTTCTCACCGAGCTCTCCGGCGACGCCGCAGGGAATGTCATTGGCTCCATTGGCTACCGTCCGTCCGGCCAGCTCGGCTCAATCAGCTACGGCAATGGCGTCTCCACCGCCTACACCTACGACCCGCGCTTGCGCCTGCGCTCAATCAATACCCAATCCGCCGCCACGCAGCTCGTCGGCTTCAGCTACAACTTCGATGGTGCGTCGAACATCACCCGCATCGATGACCAGCGGGACCTCGCCGGCCAGCCGCGGGCTGCCGAACGCGTCAATACGCAAGTGTTCAGCTATGACAGTCTCTATCGACTGACGCGCGTCGATTACCCGGGTGCTCAGGCTGCTGCGGCGAAATACGTCGAGTATCGCTACGATCGGATCGGGAACATGCTCCGTCAGACCTCCGATATCGTGCAGGAGGAAAACGGGCTGCCGGTTGCCAATCTCGGCACGATGGACTCCGGCGGCTCCTCTGGCCGCTTGGGCCGCGTGGGACGCCCCGCCGGTTCGCCGCCTGGTCCGCACGCGCTCACCAGCGTCGGCGGCACCCGCAGCTACGACTATGATCCCAATGGCAACATGAAGGCCATCGACGGCCTGCAATGCACCTGGGACTTCAAGGACCGCCTCGTCACCGTCGAGAACGACCAGATGAAGGCGGCCTACACCTACGATTACACCGACCGCCGCATCACCAAGACCGTCACGCCCAAAGCCGGCAACACTGCCCAGTCCGAGCCGACCACCACCCACTACATCAACAAATACTTCGAGGTCCGCGACTACGATGCGCCGGTGAAATACGTCTGGAACGGCGACACCCGCGTCGCCCGCGTCACCGCCTCGCTTACCTTCGGCCAGCGCACGCAGACCCTCCGGCTCCGCGCCGGGTGGAACCTCGTTGCTCTGCGCGTCGGCGGCACCTTCCCCGTGCTCGATCCCGCGCAAAACGCCGCCATCGGCGCCAGCGTCTATTGGAATCCCGCCGGCGCGGGCAACGGCCTCGTGAAGATCGACGCCGCCGTGAACGTCCCCGCCGGCGTCAGCGCCTGGATTTACGCGCAGCAGGATACCACCGTCTTCCTCACCGGCACGCCCGCCGCCGGCACGCCACCCACGCTCACTGGCAGCAGCCAGTTCCTCGGCAATGCCCTCGCCGAACCCCTCGACCTGACCGCGTTGCTCCCGGCGAATGCGTTCCAGATGCGCTTCGATTCCACCGCCCAGACGTGGCGCTCGCGCTACCCCGGCACGCTCGCCTCCGTCTCCACCGCCGCCTCCACGCTGCCTCCCGGCGAGAGCCTCTGGACCCGCGACGGCACCCCCGGCGTGCTCACCGTCCCCGCCGCCACCCTCAGCATCCGCTACTACCACCAGGACCACCTCGGCTCATCCTCCGTCGTCACCGACCAGGCCGGCACCCTCATCGAGGAAACCACCAACTACGCCTTCGGCCACCCCCGCACCTCCTACAAACCCGGCCCCGTCCTCCCCGAGCCTTACGGCTTTACGCAGAAGGAGCGGGATAAGGAAACGCGGCTGCATTATTTTGAATCTCGCTACTTATCGTCAGACTTGGGCCGCTTCACCAAACTGGACCCGCTCGCGAGCTCGATCCAAAAAGAATGGCTGAACACCCCGCAGCGCCTAAATCTCTATGGTTACTGCCGTAATCGTCCATTCTTGCTTGTTGACCCGACCGGCAGAACGGACCAAGCGGCTCAAGAGGCGGCTGTCGCAAATATTCTGAGCGACGCGGGCCAAGGACTAAGTGAATCAGGATCGGCGAAAGTAGAATTCAGCCGCACCGAAGGCGCGGCGAAATATAGCGCCGATACGAAAGGGGATATCGCTGTCGAAGTGTCTATGGGCGCAGGTAAGCTAAAAGTCGGTAGCGATGGGGACAAGCTGAGGATCGGAGGCCGTTATGGACCCGTGGGGCTTGACTCAAAGGAAGGTGGATCTCTTCAATTCGAGGCAGGGGCAAAGGGTAAGGTCGCGAACGTCGAGATTGGAGCCAAAGCTACTGCAAAAGTAACAACCGGAACTTCGACGACACCAGCAACAGCTTCACTCAGTGGTGAGATTTCTGTTCCGGGAGCCGCAGTCAAGGGCGAGGCTAAAGTGGATCTGAATAAGGCGAGCACCTCCGTGGCCACCGGCATTGCTCGGTATCTCGACGGTGTCATGCGAGAGTTTTTCAGCCAAGCTGGATTCAACCCACCTTAAACACCTGCATGGATATTGTGCTTCGCTCTTTTGAAAAACATGCGGACGCAGAAATGCAGGGTCCGGAAACAATTTCTGACATACCACGCCTCTATTCGCTAGCAGCCATGAGCACCTCCGCCTCAAACGTCATTGCCCCAAAGAAGCGCGCTTCCTCGCGCCAGCGCCGGGTTTCCTCCCAGAGGGGAGCAAGCAATCCCCGCTCCCTTGCCCGGAGCCCGACGCCGGAGTCATGGGAGGTCCGGATTCTGGCTGGCCTGCCGCCTGCCCGTCGCGATCACGGACGCCGCCCCGCGGAAATGGGTCTTCGTGTGCAGGCGATGCACCACGGCATCGAACTCAATCCAGTCTCCAGCCGCTGCTTCAGCGATGATGTGCAGCGAGCCAGTCACAGCACTGCCGGGTGTCCGTTACCACGCGTCTGCCCTTGCGTCCATGACGCCGCGGGGACGAAACCACTTCCCACGAGACCGAAGACGACAGCAACAGCCTGACATCATGAAACCCGCACCTATCATTCTGGCCACCGCCGCAATCGCTATCGGCACCTGGTCCCTTCTGAATCCAACCACCCAAGCCGCTCCAAAGCTGCTCCCATTCCAAGGCCGCCTCACCGACGCCAGCGGCACCGTAGTCCCCGACGGTGCCAAAGTCGTCCAATTCAAGATCTACGACGCTCCCACCGGCGGCACCGCCGTCTGGAATGGCGAAGTCCAGAAGCTCACCGTCAACAGCGGTCTCGTCAGCACCCTCCTCGGCAGCAAAGCCGACCTCTCCGGTGTGGACTTTAACCAAACGCTCTACCTCGAAATCACCATTGATGCCAACGCGGACAGCCAGATTACCGCTGCCGATCCACCCCTACTTCCTCGGCAGAGCATCCTGCCGGCCGTCTTTGCAGTCGAAGCGCAGAGCGCGAGAGACTCAACCAAATTGCTCGGATTTGATTGGTCAGCTCTCTTCGACAATGGGAATCCAACGACGGGAAAGATTAACGCGGCGCGACTTGCGAATGGGAGTATCACTAACGCTCAATTGTCGCCGCAAACGATTACCGGAGATCGCTTGGTGGCTGGAACCATTAACGCAACCCATCTTGATCCAAATTTCGCTACCGGCATGAACCCGCCGGGAACGATACTGCCCTACGGCGGAACAGTGGCTCCAGCGGGTTATCTTTTGTGTGATGGCGCGGAAAAACTGCGCACCGGAACGTATGGGGCGTTGTTTGCAGCAATCGGCACTTCATGGGGTTCGTCGAGTGGCACCGCTTTCAACGTGCCCGACCTAAGGGGACGTTTTCTCAGAGGGGTGGACGGCACCGCAGGCAATGATCCCGACAAGGCGATTCGAATAGCCGTGTTCACCGGCGGTAATACTGGCAACAATGTCGGATCAGTTCAGTTAGACGATGTGAAGAACCATAACCATAGCGTTGCTTTCCTGAGTGCCACGACAGGATTTGGTCCCGGCCTGAATCTCAGTACGCCTGATACCCAGCAACAACGACAAGACAACGCGATTTTTCCTAGCGGCGGAAGCCCAGGAGCGGAAACCCGTCCGAAAAACGCCTACGTGAACTACATCATCAAATACTGAACTTTTGGCATGAATGCTAAATCCCTTACTCCAACCATCCTTGGCCTTGGTATGTTCGTCTCCTTGCAAGCCGCCCCGCCGCGCCTGCTGCCTTTCCAAGGCCGGTTGACCGATGCCGGCGGCACGCCCGTGCCCGATGGTGCAAAGGTGGTGCAGTTCAAGATCTACGACGCCCCGACCGGTGGCAACGCGGTCTGGAACGGTGAAGTCCAGAAACTCACTGTCAACGGCGGCCTCGTCAGCACGCTGCTCGGCAGCAAAGCCGATCTCTCTGGAGTGGACTTCAATCAGGCCCTCTACCTTGAGATTACGGTCGATGCCAACGCTGACGCTCAGATTACGGTCGCCGACCCTCCACTTCTACCTCGGCAGAGTATTCTTCCAGTAGTCTTCGCTGTGGAAGCTGGTGTCGCGAGAAGCGCTAATAGCGTCGCTGACGGTTCGGTTACTTCGCAGAAAATCGCCAATGGTGCGGTCGGGGGAGCACAAATGGCCGTGGGGGCGGCAGTCGCAAATATCGGGACTGGTGGAATTGGCAATAACCAGATTTCAGATGGTGCAATTTCAGGGGTCAAATTAACCGACAGAGCTATCCTTGGGAGTAAACTTCAGTTGAATGCAGTCGGCGCAGCGGAACTCGCAATCGGCGCAGTTGGCAGCGAGCAAATCTCCGACGGCAGCGTAACATTACAGAAGCTGGCACCGCGCCCGGCTGGGTCCACGCGTGGAAGTATCTCGCAGTCTCTACTCGGCACGGACGCTGCAGTGACCTTCGGCTCGGCTACAATCGCCAGCTCGGAAATTACCTTGAATACTGGGGGAAGGCCGATTCTTGTTTTTCTTTCCAATGGCCAGTTAAGTTGGAGCAATACAGGTGGAAATGCGCTTTTCAGTGTGGCCATCCGGATAAATCGCAAAAACGTCACCACGGGGCAGGTAGTTGCCGTGGGAGATGACTTTGTGTATAGCGGCCCTTATGATGGATCGGCAGACCGTTTTCCACGTGTTCCAGCTTCCCTGATGACACTGGACCGGCCCCCAGCTGGTCAATATGTATACTATTTAGTGTATTCAATTCCGACCGGCGGGCGACTTACGATTTCAGGCTCTCTGACCGCCCTTGAACTTTGAATTCGTGTTCTGTGGCTTAGTTTGTAGGGCGTGCCAGATTGTGTATTGATTGTATCAGGGGAACTCATGCTCTTGGACGTAAAACGGAAGATTGCCCAGGGGTTTGCCCCTCCCTTCCGCAACGGTGCCAACCTAAGGGTACGAAACTAAGTCTGCACTGACGGGCGTAACTTGCAGATGCTCATATTCGGCTCGTTGGAAATGAGCTACCTCCGCCGCTTCAGCCGGCGAAGGGCGTTTGCGAGCGCGTCATACACCACTTGATCAACCTTGCCTGTCGCGCTTTTGCCCGACGGCGTGATAGTTGTCACGTCGTAGCCGCAGATTTTCGTCTTCCCGCCCGTCTTTTGCGTGTTTGCCACGAGAAACGCGGCAAGTTGCTCAGGTGTGCCGAAGATGACGCGCGTGAGCTGTTCGGCGGAGAAAATTTGTTGCGCCAGCTTTTGTAAGCGAGCGATCTTTTGCTTCTTGTTCCCTACAAATGCTACGAGCCCAATTCCCGCAGCAAGGCACTTCTGGATTTTTCCTGAATCCCACTTCGGAGTCGTCGTTACGTTCACCTCAATTGCAATGTTCTTTCCGTCTCTGGTCAAAAGCACATCGATTTGACCGACGCCGTGGAACTGTTCGTTGATTTCCGCTGTATAACCGAGTTCGTGCGCGACTTCCGCCAAGTAGCGCTGCAGGTAGATATGTTCCGGACTGCCGCTGCCGCCGAGGTTCGGTTCCCGAGGAGCCGCCTCGCCAGGTTTGGTCTCCTCCTCCGGCTCGCTTGCGAGGATCTCTTCCAGAGTTGGCGGATCTTCGGAAACTCCCGCCGGCGCAGACGGCTGCGCAAGAGGAGACTCTCGCACCGGCGGCGCGATATGTTCTGTGGGAGGTGAGGGCGTTTCAAGCGCGGACGGCGATTCCTCTGACGTGCTCACCGTCTCCGTCGCCGCCGTTTCCTGCGTAGCTGCCACAACAGGCTGTGCGCTGGCTGGGGGAGGTTGTGCCGGTGCGCTCGTCTCTCTCTTCGGCTTACCAGCTTTTGTCCCACCCTTTTGAACGCTTGTTTCCGGTTCAGTGGGATCATCCGACCACGCGTTCGCCTTTCGGTAGTCCTCCGCGACTTGCTCCCGTGGGCGCGCATAGACCCGCCTCGTATGAGCGCGCACCTCGCTAAACACTTCGTTCGATTTCACCGGCTCCGCGTTGAGCAGCGTTGGAACTCGTAGGTTGAAGTCGTAGTCACTGCGTCCCACCCTGCAGATCGCCTCGCCGGTCCCGAGGTCCACTAGATCTGACGCCTCAAAAAAGGAGAACCCGTCTGCTAGCTTCCGGGCATCCTCTTCACCAAGTCGAAAGCAGACCCGTGTGGTAGGGCTGCCGATCACTGCCCCGCCACCCTCGGCGTCGCGTTGGATCAACTGCCGCAATTCTTGATGTGCCAGGATGAGGCCGAGTCGGTATTTGCGCGTGCCGGTGAGAATGGCAGCCATCGAGGGCGTCACGAAGTTGTGACACTCATCGATATACAACCAGAAATCTCGGCGGTCTTCGATCGCTTGTGCCTGCCGCGCGATGGCGGTCTGCTGGAACTTCGAAACAAGGAGGCTACCGAAAAGATGAGCGTTCGCCTCGCCAATGAGGCCTTGAGAAAGCTTCCCGAGAAAAATCTTTCCGCGGTCCATTACGTCCGCGAAGTCGAGTGGACTGCCTTGCTGACAGACCATGTAGCGCACGGCTTTGGGCCGCAGGAACGCATCAAGTCGAGTGACAATAGAGGCCTGCGGCTTTCCGCTTACCTGCGGAAAGTTCCGTTTCCAAAAGTAGTTGATCTCCTGATCGTCAACGGTCGTTAGAAATTCCTTCCGGTAATCATCCTCCAGGAGGAAGCGGCGCAGATCGGCCAACGTCCCTCCCCGAGTGCTCTCCAGGAACGCGAGGATCGCGTTGCTGAGAACCGTCGTCATCTGGTCGCCCCAACTCGTGCTTTGCCGCTGAAAAACCGCACATAAGTCTGAGGCTAGAAGGTTGCGCTCGACCTCAGAATGCGCCGACAAGATGTTAAACCCCACGGGATACTCTTCGTCGCTTGGATCAAAAAGAATCACGTCCGGGATTCGCCAGGTCGGGATGTAGCTAATCACCTTGTCGATGAGGTCGCCGTGCGGATCGAGCACGGCGACGCCTTCACCCGCCAAAATGTCCTGAACAATCGAGTTAAGAAGCAACGTGCTCTTCCCTGTCCCAACCGCTCCTAGAATGTGCGTGTGACGGACCCGCTCCTCGCTGGAAAGGGTGACCTTGTTGATTTGCCCGCCGTGCTCATTCAAGCCTAGTGCGAATGCGCCTCCTCGCAGATGCGCAGGAGCGGGCTTCGTCTTTCGCACCTGACGAACGACTTTCGGATGTTTAACCGAAGCGGACGGGAGATGAGCGAGGGATACCAATTCGTCTAGATTAAGGATCATCCCGCTTCGCCTCGTGCGGCGCTCGAGAATCTCCTTGAGCAGGAGTTCGCCGGCAGTCTCTCCATTGCTCTGCCGCTCGTTGCGAAGCGCGACGAGTTGATTGCCTCCTTCGGTAGCGCCGAACGCTCGTAGTGCTTCCCCGAGTTGCTTCATCAAATTACTGGCGCGCGCTTCGGTGCCAGCGCCCGCGACAAGCCGCAAAGCAACCGCATATAATGGGCTTGCTGTCTTAACGGTAACCTGTTCGACGAGCTCCGGAGCGTTCACGAAGAGCGGGGCACCGTCGGGACTGGTGACGATAGCTCGCATGAATGGTGCCCATTGATGTCGCACTGGTGTGAAGAGCACCTGAAAGAGTGCACACTCGCTTTCTTTGAGTGATCCAAGCACCGCAATCAGCGGCAGAAGTGGATCAGGATCGAGTCTTTGGAAGATAGTCAGTGGCACCAGGAATTCGAGATCAAGACCAACCTCCACGAGGGTGAGATATGCCGCTCGCTCAAACAGGGTCTTCAGGTGATCGCCGCTATGCGTTAGCGTGACCTCCGGGAGATGGCTCTGGATTTGCGGCTCGAGTCGCTCCACATCTCGTTTTTCGACCGCCCACTGCGCCACTATGCTGCGCTGATTTGCTGCATACTCCAGAGCGATCGGACGATTGCAAACGCCAGCACTGGAAATCAGACTTCGCGTTTGGTCAGCACTCACTGCGAATCCTGGTGGAAGAGTGGCGACAATCTCCACGAGATCGCCGGCCGGCCCAGCGGCGTCTGGGGCTGCTTCCTCTTCTGGTTCTTCCTCCTGCAACGCCGCCTCCCGAGGAGCGAATAGGCCGGCAATCGCGCTGGTCACACTTGAGAGGAGCGTCGGCATTTGCCCCGCGTTGTGTATGCGAGGACGCGGCATGCGATATCTAAAGGGACGAAACGCCGGCTCTAATGACACGGGCTCGTCATGCTGAACCCAGCCGCGCCCCCGAACCTCCCAATCGTAAAACTGCTGAACCAGGTGTTTCTCGAGCTCGGTCATGCGCCTGCCCGCCGCGCTGTCACTCGATCCTCAAGCCGTGCTCCCTTCTGCAGGGTTACAGTTTCGAACACGGACCTGATGATGTGAGGAATGGTCGAGAGATACATCATGCTTGTGTCCTGCTTGTAATAGGTGTCGTTGCTCCAGCTCCAGGTGCCAAACAGCCAAAGCAAGCAGGCGGCGGTCGCGGCAAGGACCGCGACTCCTGCAGATAACAGATTCAACAACCAAACAGCAGCGCTGATCGCAAGAAGCACAAGAATCCCGACGAACACCTTCAGCCAGAACCCGAACGGCGTCGGCACGATGTAACGATAGGAGAAGAAGTAGCCGACGCCGAAAGGCGCCGCGCAAACATCGAAGTGCCCCCAGCTACGGTCGAAACGAAGGTAGAGACGGTGCGCGGTGCCGATCATTCCCTCTCGATGCGTTACGCAGAATGCCTTCAGACCCGGGATCTGCCGCCGTTTGCACTCCTCGTGCACGAGCGCGTAAAACTCCAGCGGGTCCATGTGAAATTCCTCAAGGAATTCGTGCCAGTGATCGATAACTGTTTCGCGCGAACCATCTCCCAAGATTTTAAGGATTGCGTTACCCGCGTCTGTCAGGAGTTTCTTTCCCGGGTCGAGAAGAACCTCCTTGGCGATAGCGTAGGTTCCGGCAAGAGGATCGGAGCTCATGTTTGGGTATTCGCGTTCTAACGAGTCGACTTAAGTCGCATCGGAACTTCCGGTGCGAAGTTCAAGCCGTCACTCTTCTTCTCACGTCCCGTCACGATGCTGCGTTCCCCGACAATCTTTGGAACGCCGTCATAGAAAGCGATCGTGTATTCGGTTCGCTCCTCTCCTTCGGATATGGTGCCTTTACTAGGATTGCGCACGACGAAACGCGTCGGGACGACCGCCATCCACGTGCCGTCGCTGTCGCGGCGCCGAGTGTCAATAGCGCCTGTGACCTCGATTTCGGCGACCGGCCACTCGTCAAAAAGCGCCTTCTTCTCCTTCTCGATAAACGCCCGATCCACTGACCCCGGTCTGTCGTAGTAACTGACTTGTGGTTGATAACACGCAAGCAGCTCGGCAAGCGCCCTTTTTTTGTTTAGGGGAGCTAACTTCCTGACCAGATCGAAAACCTCGCGCTCCTCGGTTGCTCGATCTCTGCCAGCATCTCGCTGCATTACCGCGGGATCAGGAGTGCCTTTTTTCAGCACAGGCCCCGCGCTCTCGCGGCTCCCTTGCCGTTCTCGCGTCTCTTTGTCAATGATTGCAGATTTCGAAACCGCCTCCATGAACTCTATTTTCGGTGAATACGTGCAGAGCCATGGCGGGACTCGTTGCTTCTCACTAAGATCAGTGAAGGTTAACTCCAGCAATAGCTTGTTGCTTGCGTGCCAACCTGACGCGCTCAGACATGCCCGACCGTAACGAAAGCGCGTTCCGTCGTTAGTCACGGACAAGTAGAAATTTCGCGCATACTCCAGCAATTGGAAGTTCTTTGGGTCGGGGAGGTATAGGAGCCCTTGCGCGTTCTCAGCGGTCACGCGCTTATACAGCGCAACCCCGCGAGTGCCTTTCTCTGAGTAGTTCACAGCCAACCATCCATCGTCAGGTGACACCATCGCTGTTACTCCAGCCCCGTAGCTGCCGACCAGAGATGTATCTTTTAAATTGTGACAGTCTCTGACCCAGACCTCGTGAACCGAGGCATTCTTTCGAATCTCTACACTAACGTTGCGGGACGGGGACAGGTTCTTAGCCAGCGCACCCATTCTAGAAATGTAGCCGGAGATAGATGGTGTCGGCAGACCTGGCAGAGTGATCCCGGGAATGGGCGCGAACGGAAGGCGCCAGAGCAGGATTGCGAAGACGAGCACGCTTCGTGAAGCGAGCATCAAAGGCCAGGCGGGCGATTGACGAGCTCGCAGCACAAACTCGTTCGTGCGGCAGCGAAGCATCTCGTGCCCTGCGAGCACTGCGCAGCTAACGCCGAAGCTCTCGACGAGGAGCTGAGCGCCCCCAATCTCGTTAGGAAAAATCGCGTAGACACGCTCGCTGAAGAGTCGCGTTACCACGAGAGCGCACCCGCCAATGATTAGTAGCTCGGGCAGCGGGCGAATAAAGCGGGGTGAAAACGTAGGATCGACGGAAGTGGGAAGCACACTTGCGTGCTCGCGTTTCTCGAAGGTTGCGCTGCGGAGATCTGCGGGCGCCATGCGACGCACCGGAAACCGACTGAGGAAATATGCACAGATGACCGCCACGAGGAGCGGCGGAAGCCAGATCATCGTCACTTCAGGAACATAAATGAGCAGGGTGAGGAGAGCGACCGTGACGGTAGCGCCCACCAGAGGGAACCGTGTTGCTGCGAGGGAAGACAGGAACTTCATTGGACCACCAGCCGCGGGTAACGAACCGCACCATCCCGCCGCAGAACGCTTGTGGCACATCCACCTCGGCGGGAGCAAACGAAAACCGCAGCCGTCAGCTGGAGGCTGGCGGGTTAAATAACGCCAACAGCTGGCGTGCGGTCGTGTTGGGAATACGTAATCGAGAGTTGACTGCATCTTTCGCGGACAAATCCCGACACCGGCGCAAAATGAAGCATGCTCCGACAAACCCTACAACCCTCGGCGACTACCTTCGTCTTGCACGGATTGACCGGGGCCTTACGCAATTCGAACTCCCTCGCGTGCGGGGGGTTGTGAATACAACGGTCGAGAAGCGTGAGCACAACCGACTCAAGATGGGCCCGAAGTCGCTACGGCGGGTTATCGCCTTCGTGGGTGCTGAATAACGCGGCAGCAGTACCGAACCCAACAGCCGCGTCTAGAACGATGGCCCAGGAGAATCTGACTTGAGGCAGACGGCAGCCGCAGAGTGGTATGAGACGATGCTGGCGAAGATGGGCGGGACCATTCCCGGCCTAAACAAACGGCTGCCTACACGAGGTGAACGGCAGGTTGGCTGGTGAGCATGAGTCGCGCTGATGACAAACCGCACCGTATCGCCGCAGCACTCATTGTTAGATATTCTCCCGAGCCGACCCTTAGACTCGGGAACCAGCAGTTGGCGATTTGGCGAACCAACCTGAATTCGACCAGCCTTCCTTCACCGGCGGACTTCATTCGGTCCCGGGCGGCAAAGGATTCCTACCAGCTCACAGCCGGCAGACTGACGGGGATTGCTGCCACGGGCGGCGTCAGGCTGCGCGTGCCGAGAAGTTCGGCATGCCGAACTCCGAGTTATCCACAGGGGGTGTATTGCAGAGTAGCGAGGCATGATACAATCGCTTCATGGAATTAGAGAACCGGAGCGTAGTGGTCAGAAACAAGCGCGTGCCAACTAGCGTGCGGATTGAGCCGGACGTCGCAGACTATTTGCAGTGGTTGTCGGAACAGTTGCAGCGCGATCGCACGTTCCTAATCAACGCAATTGTGTCCGAGCATGCCCAACAGCATCGCGGCAAGGTTCCTCCACCTTTAAAGATCATTCCTATGTAACACCTATGACTCACACTCTCCCCCAGCAACATACTATCAGGCACGCCGAGGCGGTGCCTTTTGCTGGGTTCGCGGCTCCGACGAGCAACACCACCTACACTCCAAATCAGTTTTTCGACATCTGCCTTCGGCACTCCTCCCGCGGAGTAGTTCGCCTGGTCGGCTATCTGATTCGCCAGACGCTCGGATGGTGCGACGCCGATGGCAATCCGCTCCGCGAACGTGTGCAGATCTCTTACCGGGAATTGGAAGAAAAAGCCGGCATCAGCCGGAATATGATCCGCAAGTGCCTGGACGAAGCATTAGCCAGCCAATTCATCGAATGCGTGCAGGCCGGAAAAGCTTCAACGGCACATTCACGAGCGGTGAGCGCTCACTACCAACTGCGTTGGGACAGCCGTGCGGAATACTGCAAAGACCCCACGCAATTCGGAGGCTTCTTTGAGGGCGAAGGCAACCGCACCGACATTCCTAATCAGTTTTTCGACCAAGTGATCCGGCATGAGCCGCTCTCGGTTATCAAAGTGGTCGGTTCAATCATCCGCTTCTCCATCGGTTTTCAGGCCCGGCGCGGCATGCGCCGCCAGCAGGTGGCTCTCTCCTTCCGAGATATCGAACGTTATGCGCGGATGGGAGACACGCACGTCTTGGCTGAGGCAATCCGGCATGCGGAACACAGCCACTACATCGTGAAGCTTCAGCAAGGCGTGTTCGATCCCAACGCGGGACGCGACAGCCGGCCTGCGATCTTCGCCCTTCGTTGGGCCGATACTTCCCCCTTTTATGCAACCGGTGCGAAAACCCCCGCGACTGAATCGGACGAAAACCGGTGCGAAAACCCCCGCGACACCGGTGCGAAAACCCCTGCGGAGAACCGGTGCGAAAACCCCAGCGACATAGAAACGAAATCTCTTACAAAGGAAATTCGTAAACAACAGCAGGGCCCGGAAGAACCGAACCCGACAGAAGAACTTTTAAGGAAAGAGGGGTTCACGAAAAAGGCTGCACGTCTGTTAGCAGGCAAGTTTCCCCACGATCAGATCGCAGAGCAGATAGCTTGGCTCCCGAGGAGGGCACCGACCCAGAACCGCCTAGGAATGCTCCGAAGAGCTATTGAGGAGAATTGGCCAGGAGAAGTTCGGCATGCCGAACTTTCCGTTGGCCGGGAGTTCGCCGAGCACTTCTACGCTGGACTGGCGGGCAATCCGGGAGTGCCAGTTGCGGAACCTTCCATCCGAGACCTTGAGGTTGCCAATCGTTTCGTTGAGCGGTTGATCACCTTCAAACCTGCCAGGATTGAACCAGCGCAATGGGCTCGGACATTTGCGCGGCATGTCATCGATCGAAAACGGGAAGGTGATGTTCCGTCACTTGTGCTCGCACTTCGTCAACACGGTGACGCGTGGCTTCTCCACTTCGGCCGAGAGCAAGCGCGGCAGCGCGAGCAAGCCATCGAAGCACGGAAGGCAACGCACCGCCTGGAATATGAACGCGCTTGGCTAAGATTTCTCATGGAAGCGCAATCCTCCTGTCGAACCAACCGAGCTGCGGAATACGCGGCGTTCGAGTCGAGTCGAGGAGCCAGCCGCTGGCAATTGGAAGGTGCCGTCTCGGAACGCGTGCGCCTTGTTGAGTTCCAGCGTCACTTCGGGCTGCCGGACTTCTGGCAATGGGACAGCGAGTTTAACGAACACCCGCTATGCAGGTAATTACCGTGATCAACGCCAAGGGCGGATGCGGTAAGAGCACGATCGCAATGAACCTCGCTGCTGGTCTCGGCGGACATGGCTCACGCGTGCTCCTGCTGGATCTTGATCCGCAGGCACAGGTCACCCAGTGGCTGCACGCCGGCGACGGGTTCAGTGTCACCGGAACGCTTGCCGCGGTTTTCAACGGCGAACAGATGCTGAGCGAGATTATCGCGCCCTCCGAGTTTCCGAACCTCGACTTCGTAGCAAGTGCCGACAGCCTCGAGGAACTCGGACGGCAGATCACGGACCGCGAAAGCTACGCGCACCTGCTCGCACAGCAATTGGCGACTGTTCGCGACCGCTACGACTTTGCGGTGATCGACAGCCCAAACCAGATCTCGCCGATCATGGAGAACGCCATCTACCCGGCCGACCTTTTCATCGTTCCCTTCGAGAGCACCAAGGCGGTGAAGAGCTTTGCCAGCGTATACAAGCTCCTCATGCAGCACCGGCCAACCGGCGACTACACGATCTTGCACGTGCTCACGAACCTGACTCGGCTAATCGGACTGCGTCGCCGGGTAATCGAACTTCTGGCGGCGGACGGCCTCGCGCCGGCGGATACGGAGATTCGCTCGTGCGGGTATCTGGCGCAAGTGGATGAGTTCGGTGGCAGCATCTTCCATTGGCGTCCACTCTCCCGAGGAGCGCAGGACATGCAGGCGCTGGTCAACGAAGTGCGCGCCAAATTATCAGCTAACACAAACGAACATGAACCATGGGAAGAGCCGGCTGGAGCTGGTCAAGGAGGGGTTGGTAGCAGGGTTATCTAGGCGCGGCAGACTCATCGTGAGCCTTGATCGGCTCGTCGAAGATCCGAAGAACGAACGAAAGACTTTCCGCAACATGGAAGGACTCGTCGCCTCGATTCAGACGGTCGGATTGGTTGAACCGATCACCGTTACGCCGGAAGGCGACAAGTTTCGCATCCTAACTGGCCATCGCCGCGCGCGAGCAGCCAAACTGGCGAACCTGCGCGAGGTGGAAGTGCTCATCCGAGAAGATGAAGACGAGCTGTTACGCCGCCGAAAAAGTCTTATTTCCAATGTCCAACGTGAAGACTTGGGTGCGATTGAACTCGCCGAAGCACTGCAAGCGATGCTCGATGAAGATAACGAGCTGCGCAGCCAGCAGGAGCTAGCGCGCATTCTCGGCAAACGCAAGGAATGGGTGAGCGAAATGCTTCGCGTCCTGACGCTTCCGCCCGAGGTTCAAACAAAGCTTCGACATACTGAGATATCACTGCCCTATGACACGGTCATTCGTGTGGCGCGGGTGCCTGATCCGAAAGTGCAGATGGAGATGCTCAACCTTGCCTTAAGCGGCACGAGCAACACTGAACTGCGACGCAAAATTAGCGACTTCAACCAACGGGAGAAGAAGCAGCCGTATCACAAAAAGAAGACTGAGCGCCTCAGGGTGGTCGTCGACAGCTACACCGCCGAGGTGCACGGCCCTGCAGGGAAGGGTGCTCGCGAAGCAATGCTGGCGGCCGTTGCTGAGCTGAGAGAGCAGCTCCAAAATGGTGGCCTTTCAGGAGCTGCTTAGCGGCATCACTGAGGAATAAGCAGTTGATAGCGAGCGTCTTGCATCCTCCGAAGTCTTGCGCCAGCTGGCAATACTTTGATATACTCCCATTATGAAAACTTTAAGCATTGATTTAGGAGCCAGCGAGCAGCGCTTCATTGACGAGGTGATGAAGTCTGGCCGGTATGCGAACGAGAGCGAGGTGGTTGCTGATGCTTTAGCAGAGCTCAGAGCCCGCGAGGAGTCGGTGCAGGTTGGCGTCGTCCAGATACATGAGGCCGTGCAGCTCGGGCTGGATCAACTCAACCGCGGAGAGGTCGACGAGTGGGACTTGGAACAGGCCAAGCACGACGCTCGAGCCAGCTTTGCCGGCGCTCACTAACGACGATGCCCTACATTCGGCTTTCTTCACGTGCCAGCGATGATTTGCGAGTCATTTGGTCTTACGTCGAAGCCGAAACCCAGAGCCCGACAAGCGTGGAGTATCCTCCTGCCGCGGATCGGCTACTGGAGATGCTTCACGAGGTTTTCCAGTCTCTTTCGAACTACCCGCTGATGGGACGAGTGTCTTCGATCTCGCCCGAGTTGCGGGTTTTCTCCGTCAAGCGCTATCTGATCTTTTACCGGCCGCGGGAGAATGGAATCGAGATCGCCCGTGTGTTGCATACCGCGCGCGAGTTCGGACTCGAGCACGTTAGCTGAATCCTCGACTCACGACCCCGACCCCGTCTCGGATGAAGCGAGTTTTAGCCGTTTGACATGAGGGACATTTCGTCCAAACAGCATTCTAGGAAGACGCGTGGCGAGCACGGGGAAGGGAAGCGCTGCGCGAAATGAAAGCGTTTCTTGCAGTAGAAACGGTTACCGCGCACGCTTGCTATTCCACTTCGTAAACGTCTGTGATACAATGACAAGCGTATGCCACACGATATTAAGTGCATAACGCATGAGAGCGGCAACGAAGAGGGTTGGGTTTGCGTCTGCAATAACACGCCGTCCACTGGCGGTTTTTTCCCGTGCGACCTAAAAGGAAACGAGATCGAGCCGGTGAAGGGATGGAATCGCCTTTACGTCTGCGACCGGTGCGGACGGATAATCGAGCAAGACACGTTGAAGATCGTCGCCCACCGGAGGCTATTACGGCTGCCGCTCCTTTCTAATTAGTCCCTATCGGCGAAACGTGGTTTACGAATTGGAGCCGGCGAGCGCGCTGGCCAAAACGTGATCCTCACCGTGGAAAGACGGAAAACTACGGCTCAACAAAGCCGTTTTTTAAGAGGATGTCGCGAAAGTTCTATTGTGCGACACGCGCTCACGCTGCCCTTTTTACGTCAGGAAGAGGTGCAATGCAGTCTTCGACGAAGTCGACGAATTCCCGGTCTTGAAAGACCTTCGAACGCTCCCAAACGGTGCGCGGAATCGGCCGGTTGAAGAACTGACGGATGTCAGCCGCAACCGCATCATCATCGAATTGCATCCCCAGTTCGCGCGCTTTGAACGCCGTGCGCACATGAAGGATGAGACCGTGAACGAAAAGTTCTTCCTCTAGGGTGACCGGTTCTTCCCGTAGATTGACCAACGGCGAGAGAACGCGAGAGAGCTCTTTCTGCTCATAGAGGCGCGACCAAATCTCCCGGTGCGCATTCGTAAGCGCGAACAGGTTCCCGATCTTCCTTTCGACCGTGTTCGTCCAGATCGTGTAGGCACCGGTAAAAAAGCCAGCGAGAATGCTCGCGGTTTGCAGAATGTCGAACCAATGCCCAGTCGCCCATCCGAGTATTCCCATCCACGGATTATACCGCGGCCTCTCTGAGTGGGCTAGGCGCTGTCCGGAATATCCGACTTTGCCAGGACGAGCGTCTTGCGCGGAATCTTGATGATCCGCTCATCCGGACCACAGCTCGCACCAAACGCAAGGTGGGTGGCGGCGGTGGCAGTGATGTCGACACCGATGACGACGAAGTCGCCGTCTTCGAGTTCGAGGATGTCGGGGCAGCCCTGGCACGAAGAAGTCATCGCACCGTTGGCGTGTGGGTCGGGACCGAGGCGTCGAATAATCATGCGGAATTGCTAACTATTGTTATTGGCGTTGTCAACCCCTTCGACGCTTACAAGCGAGCGCGTGTCCGCTGACAAGAAGGTCGATGCCGTCTGCAAACGGGTTGCCGCGCTGCTCCAAGAGGAGCGTGAGCGGCAGAAGCTCTCGATGACAGTGCTCGCGGAGCGCGCAGGCCTCTCGCAACCAAGCGTGAGCTACATCGAGCGCAGCATGCGGGTTCCGAGTCTCGACACGCTGCTCCGCATTGCGAATGTGCTCGGGATCGACCTCGGAGCACTGATTCAACAGGCAACCCAAAGTGCAAAGAGCACCGGCAGAGGCCAGTTGCCTGTCCAATAGCTCACCGTTCGCCTCCCGGCGAACTTACCTCTACAAACATGGTTTGTAGGGGCTGCGCCCAACGATTTCCTATTTCGCGGCTCAACGCCCGCGTGAACGGGCTCCCCAACGTGTTCGGGCAACGCCCGACTTCGCGCTTTTTCCATCCGGTTATCAGGTCGCCCTCCACTAGCCGTTCCAGGACGACCAAAAAGCGCGAAGTCGGCCGTTCCGGGCTACCGCCCTGCCCGACACGTTGGGGAACTGGCTTGAGAAGAAAAGCGCTCGCGTTCACACGCGAAACGGCGGTCCTCCGGTAGCCCGGCGAGCACGACTTCGCGCTCCAGGACGAGCAATCTCTGAGGACGATGGAAAATGCGCCCGCGCGACCGCTCCTTCGCAGCTACTCCACTCTTTCAAAAGAGTGGATATCGTGAGCAGCTGCAGGCAAATACCCGCCCCTGCGTGCCGAAACGGGCCGGGATTGCTGCCTGTTATCCATCGCTCTCCTTGTTGACATACGCATCGACCGATCGTCGTGAACGACCGCTGCGGGATTTATCCGCTATCGGCAGCGACGAGGTGATCAACTGAGAAATGCAGCGCATCCTCAGATCGACGGCCAGCGTTTAGCGCACTAGTCGTATGCATGGAGTATTTCCGAGTCAGAAGAATCTCCGAACAAGACTTCGATGAAGTTGTTCTCGAGGCGGGGGGAAGTCGATTGACGACACCTGCGACAGCAGACTACCGGCTCAACGAGGCGGTAATCGAATTGAAGCTCGTTCAAGAAGAAGGCTTCGAAAAGGAAGCAAGAAGAACAAAAATAGCCGACATCTTCAAACGTGTCTCTCCCAATACTCCGGTGGTGCCGATCCTGCCTGAGCGTTTAGAAGCTGAGGATGCTCGCGCCTACTACAACGCTACTGAGGGGCCATTAAAGACACATGTTAAAAAGGCGGCGTCCCAACTGCAGGCGACCGCCGAAAAAATTTCCCCAACACCCCTTCGCGTCCTCGCGCTTATCAATGGTGGATACACAGCACTATCCAGCGACGAGTTCAAACGCGTCGCGCTTAAGTGTGTGCACAACGATACTTCGAAGATTGATTGGCTAATATGTGGCGGGATCTATAGCTACAGCGATACCTTCGACCATTACCTGATCGCCCCTCTCGAAGGAGTTGCTGTCGACGTGAGTTCCCCCTTTCCAAGCTTAGGAGCACTACAGGACTCGTGGGGAAAGCACGTGGAAAAGTGGATGACGGAGGTGATCAAAGAAGGCCCTCCCACCGACGGCAGAATGCCTGTCTTAGACTTGGTCTTCGAGCACGCCGGAACGACGTTTGTGAAGCCGGCGCCGTTGATGCCAAAGTCCAGCTTCTGGCCCTCAGGAGAGAAGCCCCGTGATAACAGCTCAGATTTAGAGTATTGCCCGCCGGTTGCTATCACCCATCCCGATTTCACCGAGCATGACTGGAAACTGTTCCGGTCGATTATGCCCGGCGAGGCGCAACTCAAGACAAGTTATGCGCGATGGAAAGCATCTCTCGATGGGAAGGATACGTCTTTAAACGTGCTTCAACCTTTCGTGTTGGTCCCACTAACGTATGCTGCATTCTCGAGTGCATTCGATTTGAGAATCAAAGAACCTCGCTTCGCTGACCTCTTGCAATATTCGGCAGCGGAGTTCGACCGGCGAGTAAGGATGGTGCTCGAGCAAGCGGAGGAAGAAAAGGACGCGCTGATAGTTCGACCGCAGCATTTGCGGCTCGAGGTTTTTGAGGTTGGCCAAGACAAGGCGAACGATATGTGTTCGTTGCATTTCGTCTCCAATGTTCCGCTTTCCAGCACAGTGGGATCCGAAGCTTGGAATTCACGTGACTTGAAGTCGCGGC
>JADMIO010690399.1_pt1 | contig 22202 bp, 21 predicted proteins | sample 8958161 | NCBI WGS metagenome assembly JADMIO01 (sample SAMN16585339, study PRJNA669376) | soil metagenome | isolation source: Crop rotation soil | place: USA: Cullars Rotation, Alabama | collected 2011
AAATATAACTCGGCTCTGTTTGCTGAGATATAGAATTCATATATATTCTTTATCTTCTTCTCTGTCTTCTTCTTTGTCTGCCTTTTCGTCCCTTCTTGACAACGCAGCGAATTCTCTTCCTGTCTGCATTCGCCAACATCTATATTATATCGGATAATAGCGACTCACCTAACACATGGTCGAAGCCGCATTTCAAAAGTCGTAAGGTTATGCCGCACGGTAGAGGTCGCAAAGTAAAAGTCATATGATAAATATCGCATGGTAAAAGTCGCAAGGTATATGTCGCGTGGTATTGTTATATTATCGAGGACCGACCAAGCATGAAGGCCGGATAATGGGCAGTTGTATAGGTAAAGCTCAACAAAATCTCCGAGTCTCCTTGGGAAAACTATCAAATCTCGCTGCAACTAACCTTTGGTCCAAGACTTAATAAATAACTGATTTTTGTGGAGGCCAGATGCGCCAACCGTTCCATCTCCAAGGCTCATTGGTTATTTTACCCAGGTTACACAACTGAAGCGCGAACAAAGAAACAGCTACTAATAAGCACTGCACTACAAGCTCCATAGACTCGCTATGTTCTGAATGCAAAATAAAACTAGCTTCGACTGAAGAAACACTCGCGCAACCTGGTAATTCGTCCAGCGATCTGCGAAGGAGCACAAGCTTCACACCTCTGGAGGGCACACGCTCAGCAACCAGAGAAGGTTGAATCATATCTGCACACGATCTTGTTGCCTTGCCTATCTTGTCTGCTACACTGAAGCACTGACTCGAAAGCACATCCAGCCTCTGCACAGCAATAAGATTATCAATCATTACATCAAGGTCCTTGATAAACAATGGCTTATAAACAATAAACAATGGCTTATAAACAATAAACAATTGCTTATAAATAATAAACAATAGCTTATAAACAATAAACAATGGCTTATAAACAATAAACAATGGCTTATCATCAAAAATACTATTTATGACAGCACCAGCGATAGACACCAAGTTCTCTATGAATATCTTAGTATCTTGATCCTCGGCCTTAAATGAGTCAAGTATTAGATCTTTGGACATCTAAACTACTGGAATCACCTGACACTTCCAGAGACGCACCTGGAACATTACCATCCAATGCTGTTTCATCTTTCCTGATTAATCCGTACATAATCAGTTTCGCGTCCACATCTGCACAAGAATATATATATTGATCAACTGCTCTGCACTGATCCGCTTCACACTAGAATATGTTTCCGCTGACTCGCCGTGCACCATGGCATCAAATAAGGCTTCCACCTCATCAGTTGGTCGATTCGTTTCCTAGATATTAATATTTGTCTTTGGCAGAAAATTATTATCTAGCTCTGTCAAATCAGCTCTGACCAAAGGTACTTCTATTACAATAGCTGCAATCTCCATTATACCGAGAAACTGGTCTGGTTCAGTTGGAATACAGCTTTCTGACCTAATCGGCGGTCCCGCTGCAATGTCTCGAAGCTTTGCAGAGCCAAAACTCGCTCCATCGCGCGCGCAAAGGTTGTCTCGACGCAAATGCTCGTGAACCGAAGGCTGAACGGCTTCCTCTGCATCGATCACGTTACCGCTGGAACGCACTGCCTTACGCATCACAAGTGCAGCTGAGCTGGCTTCATGCTGCGATACAATACTGGCACGTGGATCCTTGCTCGGTCGACACTGGACTTGAAATGGTCCCAAACCGGATTTATATTTGGACACTTAACGAAAAATACGAAACTTTCGCCAACAGATTCAGGGTTAGAAACATCAACCCTAGAATCGGTCATCGGCTCTTCCATGACAACCCTGGCAATATCGGCGTCTAACTGCACTGCAGCCAGTTTAAATTGACTCGTTTTGAATTACTCATCAGCGCTCGTTCCCGTCGCTGTACGTTACGTTTCTTGTTAAAGCTCAACATTAAACTTTTCAATATTCTGAAACGCTAAATTCAACCACATCAATTATCTTTAAGCCTTTAGCATTTCAATTTCAAATTCTTTATCACTGATTCCAATATTTTTGATAATTTTTCTAGTCTCAACGTTCATTAGTCCACGTTTGAAATTTTCTGACCCTAATACCGAGTCCTTGTCAGCAATATTTTCTGATCCAAAGTTCCTTTCAACTTGAACTTTACGTAACAAAGTTACCAGTTTTGCTTTCTTTCTATTTCAGGGTACCAATCTGAACCCCTGTCACAAATTCAGTTAAACTACAGTAATTTTCCTGTAGCCCTTGTTAGTGAAATTTCTGGCACTAAACTTGACAGCTAATTTATGCCACCTTTTATCCCCGGCCTAATACACACTATGAGATTATTGTCTAACACACTGGCCGTCTGAAATACTTATACAGACTATTCCTGTGAATTTATAAGCCTCTGTCCCAGCTAATTGTATCATAAAGTCCAGAATTAACGTCAAGGCCACGTCTGCCTAAGTATAGCGGTTATACCACGCTAAACTGCTATAATGCCCGTTCACTGTGCAAAAACTGACATTAAACTCACTTTCAAGTAAACTTTACTATTATTTCCCTAAAAACACCTGAAAACCGTACCAACTTCAAATTCCTATACTGGCAATGCCTAACTTTCTAAGTCAAATCCGGCGTAAAATCCTTCCAAATATAGCAAAAATAACGTTTAGATGAATTTTGGACGCAACGGAACCAAAATTTTAACAAATTAGGCGAGAAAAGCACTAACTTACCGTATCGGTCCCAGAATTTTAAGTTTCGAAACATAACTTTCAGTAGACAATTCCTGGATTCTCCCGGACCGCTAAATTTCGCTCAAACTTCAGAAGCATTAGCTTGGTAACCTCGACTGGAGTTCGATTTTCAAATCTCAAAATTCAAGTTCGACTTTGACTTCGACAGGCTGGGATTCATCCTATTGTTTAAGCCCGAAGGCCGGATAATGGGCAGTTATAAAGGTAAAACTCAAGAAAATCTCAGAGTCTTTTTGGAAAAGCTTCCAAACCTTGCTGCAACTGCCGCCCGATGGTACCACCTAGTCGTCGCTCGGCCGTTCGTGTCCTTACCTCCACACCGCTGGCAAGATCAAACGGTGGACTTCTGAAGTCCCCGAACTCATGCTCCTCGGCAAGTGTTCCGGCGACAACTAGCTAGCGTGCTTGTACTCTCTACACTGTAGGTACCGGGTATCTGACTGGGTGACAACACCCACAATACGACAGAACAACAACAACAACAGCAACACAAATTAGAGTGCTACCGTCGTCCATGACAACATCGAGCACTATGAAGCCAAAGCCAATCCGACGAGAAAAAAATAAAAAGGTACATGAAACGGTGCGAATCCAAAATCCAGAAAACCAGTCCAAGGATGAGATACTAAAGGAACTGATTCCTTTAGTATCTCATCCTTGGACTGGTTTTCTGAATTTTGGATTCGCACCTGCTCTGTCCGCAAGTCCAGAAACGACAGTGCTGTCATTATCGACTGCTAGGAAAGCAGGCAAAGGCTATTTTTATGATGGTAGACCCCATCATATCAGTATAAGTAGAAGGCATATATCGGTTGAAAAAGTCTCAAAACAAATGTCGCTTAGTAAAGATCGCATGATAATTGTCACTTGGTATAAGTCGCATGGAAACGTCGCATAGCAAATGTCGCATAGTAAAAGTTGCATGCTCGTTACCGCATGTATAAGTCGCAACGCACACGTCGCATGGTATAGGTCGTGCGGTGTTAGTCGCAAAATAAAAGTCTCATGGTATATGTCACATGGTCTCAATGTATACGTCTTATGATAGAAGTCGCATAGTAGAAGTAGCATAGTAAAAATCGCATGATCAGTGTCGAATGGCATGCAAGGTATAAGTACCATGATAGAAGTCTCATAGTATAAGTCGCAGTATAAGTAGCATAGTGTATGTCGCAAGGTATAAGCCGCATGGGGCAAGTTGCACGGTCGCATGCTATAATCGCAAGGTATATATCGCATGGTAGAAGTCGCAAGATAAAGTCGCATAGCAGATATCGCAGAGTAAAAGTCGCAGGATCAATGTCTCATGGTATAAGTCGCATGGCATAAGGCGCATGATAAAGTCGAGCGATAAATGTCGCATCATAGAGCAAGTCACATTGTATAGGTCGTAAGGTTGCTATAATCTTGTTGGCGGTATTCTAGTAGTTAGAGTGGCGCTGTTGAGAGCAAGCGATCGCATGGTGTAAGTCGCACTGTCTACGTCCTATGGTAGAAGTCGTATCGTAAAGCCGCATCAAAGAAGTCGCACGTAAAAGCCGCATGATCAGTGTCGAATGGTACTTGTCGCCAGGAAGAAGTCGCACGAGAAAAGTCGCGTAATATTAGTTGCATTGCAAAAGTTGCACAGTAAATGTCGCATAGCTGAATTCGCCTAGTAAAAGTCGCATGATCAATGTCGAATGGTAAATGTTTAAACTTGCAGGTGTATAGACTATGCCGCATGGCACAAGTCGCATTATAGAAATGGCGTGATAAAAGAAGCATAGAACAAGTTGCACTGCATAAGTAGCATGCTAGAAGCCGCATGGTAAAAGTAGCAGGATAATTGACGCATGGCATAGGTCGCGACTCGCAAGGTATATTTGGCATGCATAGATGTCGATAAGTAGCGAAATGCAAGTCGCAATCTATAGGTCGCATGATAGCAGTATAAGTAGAAGACGCATGATATATAGGTCGCATGATAGCAGTATAAGTATAAGACGCATGATATATAGGTCTCATGATAGCAGTATAAGTATAAGACGCATGATTGAAATCGCAGAAGTCGCTTAGTTGGTGTAAGTTGTCGTGTATTATGTAAATGTCGCAGGAAGAAAAAGGAAAGGTTTCAAGCGAACAAGCTGATATTCCTTGTTTAGCATGCTTACTCGGAAATTTGAGCGAGCTTAAAATTGCGCTCTGTTCCGTTTGCGAGCTTTAAGTAGAGGTTTTAGTTGACGGTGGCTTAATTTGCCAGCATTAAGCTTCTTAGCTTGACATTAAACATAATTAAAACTCAGGAAATAGGAGGATTTTTGGCGGATTTTTCAGTTTTTGTTTCGTTGACGAATTCAAACTTCTATAGTGCCAGTCTCCTGTGCCGGGTCCTCGAAATCTGAGAATAGTCCAACAGAAAACTGCACTTATTTCGTAAGAGCCGACTAGCGCATATACTGAGGAAGGTAACAAAAAACCACCTCAGAAGCCAAAACGCTTCCCTTGAAGAAAGGCAAAAATTTTATCTGTGGTAAAGGAAATACCTAACTGGTGGTATCAACTTATTGGTCGATGGTGTGCCCACTTATGAGCGAGATAATAGATTATAAATAACAACTTGTATTTGCCTTGGATGCCTTCCATCTGGCAGTGCACTAGAGATAGAAAGAGAGAGAGAGAAAGAGAGAGAGAGAAAAGAGAGAGAGAGATAAAGAGAGAGATAGTAGCAGTATGCTATATCAGAAGCCGCATCTCAAACCAGCACTCGAGCTGTTATACCGCTGTAGCGTTATCTTACGGATAGTCTTCAGCATGCAGACCTTTCACGTTGGAATACATAGCTAGTACGGTGATGAAAAGTGTAATACTACTGTTTTTTTTTAACTTAGACTAGGCCTATGTAGGAGATTTCTTCAGTACTCAAATTCACGAGTTTATTTTTGCAGTTACTAATTAAAAAAATTAGTAATAAAAAAACAAATGACAAAGTAATCAATCAGTCAATTAGTATATTGGGTCATCCATATATTACTCATCAATTTTTCGATTATTCCCTCCCCCCCTCATCGAGTGTCATCACCGATCCGACCGCCCCCCTCGATATTACATCATCACCTAGAGTCCGGTCCGGAGTGCTGTCGACCAGAATGTCTCCTAAGTGGGGGGGGGGGGGGGGGGAGAGCAACACGAATTCCTTGCTAAACCAAAAATGTGTTAGTTGCGCAAGGCGATTTTAAGGTAAAATGTAGCGCGTAAGCCAAAATTTTCTTTCTTTAAATTAATCGCTAAATCACGCAAATTAAAAGCGAAAAATATTTAGCCATTGATGATGTCACAACGGCTTCAACCGCCTGTCGTCAAGTGCCATCAAGTCGCCAATCCCTGACTTCCTCCCCCTTCTCCCCGGCGATTTCGTAATATACAGATGACCCATTAATTGCGAATCTATCATACGAAACTCGTCACACCTCTTGAACCATAAAATATTTATCTTCGCTGGATGTTGTAATCAAGTCATAAAGCGACATCTATCCTTTCTATATTTAATGATATAGCAGTACTGTTACTGTTGGACAGTAGCCTCTAGATTGTTGAATATTTTATTCCACAATCTATAAGCTCTTAGATTTATATACCTATAGATGATTCTTTACTCCTCTTTTATACCCTCATTATTTAAAACAGAATTTTGCGTCATCACAGAAAGATTATCAGTTAAATAGATAAAATTAGGTGCAATAAATTTAATAGTACTAAATTTTACAGCTCTATCAATTTTTTTGTTCAAACTCATTGCCAAGATCTCTGTAGAAAAATGTGATAACCAGGGCTTTACATTTCTATAGGTGCCGTAGGCCCAACACACTTAATATTAAACATATAGGCCATTAAAATTAGAACTCTGCCGAATAGCTGATTTTTGTTAGTATATTTTCCACACATAACAACTGCACATGTTTAGTTACCCGCTGATCTTCTTTCCATCTCTCGCTCCATGATTAATTGTATCTTTGCCTTTGAAGAGCGCACATATGGCAGCCAGCTCTGATACACGATGAATCTTCCGGCACCGTAACACACCCATGCCAAGGTTGCAGGGGTAATTATTGTTGACTGACCTGGGAATCGATTCCACACCGCTTTCCATCACTTGATAGAGAGAGTGCAATTAGTTGGATCAACTATTCGGCCGAATACAAATATGAATATTGTGTAAAATAGGTGTAGGCCTACCGACAATATTTAAAATGTCAAATGTAGGCCTAGGCAAAAGTTTTTGACCACCTTTTAATTGTTGCAAAATGTCTCTCTAAGTTCTGTTAATGAGAGGCACTTCAATTCACCCGCTATAGTAGCCTACCAGCCGCAAATGCTGAACAATTGTCATGTGGCAACTATTCCTTTTCGACCCGAACGCTAATTGCCGTATCCTACAGCGGTACATAACATCTATCCACAAGCGTATCAGAACGATAGAGAAACATAGAAATTTCATGTGAAACGTAACAAAATAGCACTACCGCTACCCCCTACAAGTACCCTAAACAAATGCCTAAGCTTTACCAATAGCCGAACCAACGCCTAGGATTTACAGTCCAACACTCTACACCTAGGCTGCTGGAGCTTCAGAACGAACTACAGACATTTACGCTTTTAACAAATTCTGCTAAATGGAGCTATCATAGCTTAGATCTGCTAAGGCTTCTATTTTGTAGCGCCACCTGGTAAATGGAATGACAGTGATTTTCTGTACTCATATTCTGGGTCGCTACGCGATACGGGATTATTCGACACGAATAATGATTTGGTTCCCTTTTCGGATCCTCGGCGAATATAAAGCGAATACTCGATATAGCCCTATTTATGATTTACTATTATGTTTATGCCTTTTGCATAAACGGTACAATTTCTGTAAAATATTTAAATAACGGCATCGTATTTGATGTTAATAGCACACCACCATTTGATGACTACACTAATTATATAACTTATTAACGGATGAGTTTTTACAATCCATTCCGGTAGAGTACTACTTGTAATCGTTTCACTCGGTGCTCAGTATTAAACTTAATTATGTTTTTGCAATATACAACATTATATGGTTAATATGGTTATTGTCGAGAAAGTATACAATAATAATCATAGTAACGTAGAAAGTATGAATGAGCTCTATGTATCTTAGCTCATGACTCTATGGCACGTACCATTTGCAAAATATTAGTAGTAAGTTACCAACCATCTGAATAGTAGCGGCGTGATAGTGTATATTACTTGTTGTTATTTATTTTGCACTCTGATATGGCGTCTCGTTAAAAACACTGATAGCTGAGGAAGACATTGAAGATGCACCTCATCGAAAAAGCTTTCTCTAAGTAAAAATGGCGTACAAACTCAATAGCAATGGCCCTCAGTCCCGTGTTTCCTTTAAAAAAGAAACAGACTAAAATTAAGATGGACAAGACTAGTATGGAATACACTCCTGTGTGGTTCTGAAAGCTGGACTTCAAGGAAAGAGGATAGTAGGAAGTAGGAGGCTTTAGAAATGTGGCTCTGGAGAAGAATGAAAGATATCAGTGGGACTGACAAAATTACAAACGAAGAAGTCCTGGGAAGAGTTGGAATAGGAAGGAAACTGAATTATTATGTTAAGTAGGAAGAAGAGTTGGATAGGACATCATTTAAGGGATGATGGTTTGTTAATGGAAGTAAATTGAGAACTGCAGAATGGCAGGAAAAAGAATCATAGGAAGACCGAGACTAGGACTGTTAGATGAGGTAATGTCGAAATCATATGTGGATATGAAAAGAGGTGCAGAAGATTGAGAAAACTGGAAAATTTATATGCCATGGACCTGCGTTAGGCAGTGCACTGAAAGAGAGAGAGTTGACAAAGTAAGGACTTAAATTGACAAAATATAGCGCCTCAGAGCACTAGATTCAATAAAATGGATAGATAGACTCTCCGAAATCTGAATGTATTTGTAAGTGTTACTAACTAAGATACTGATGAAGGTAATAGAGAACTACATCAGACCTCTAATTTTTCCCTGTTGAAAGGGTTTGCCATTAGAAGTGCAGTAGAGGCTGAGTCTTTGCAATGATTGAGTTACTCTGTAGAAAAGTTTTGTATTTTTGTTATTGTTTCATCACCATCGCCTTAAACATTTGACTTAATGTAGGATTGCAAAGTGCAGATTATACATTAAGGATGTAGGCCTATTTAGGATATTATTAATAGAAGTTGATATTGCTTGTGCTGTACCTATGCAACTTGAGTTTTTAGAACACATAATGAGAAAAGAATTAAAAAATTTAACGCTTACTGAATGAATGCAGGGAAGAAAGGATCTACAGAGGCAGACCTCCGTGTATGTATATTATGTAAGAAGAGGTCAACAGAGGCAGACTTCCGTGTATGCATATTATGCAAGAAGAGGTCTACAGAGGCAGACCTCCGTGTATGTATTGTATGTAAGAAGAGGTCTACAGAGGCAGACCTTTTCATACATAAATGGAATGCTTGTGTAACTGGACAAGAACTCTAACGCCTGAAGAATAGAAATAAAACGTAAGGTTGCTGAGCATGTTGAGCACAACAAAGGACAGAATTCTGTGGGAAGCCTTGATCGCCTGTTCTGAAAAAAACCATGGTACCCAGAGAAAGATGCCTATGACACTTAAGCGCTTTGACACAACTACAGGCGATACGTTGAACTGCAAATAAGTTATCACTATACTGATATTTCACTGTTGAAATTGGTCCATACGGCCGAATATTCCGCCGAATAGCTTGTAAGATCGCACCGGTCATCAATATGAAGATAATGTCAGCTTTAATTTTGAAGGCAATATCTTGGGCGGATTACTGGACGAGTTGATAAATCTTTGCAGCAGTCGTGCCGATAAATAAAACAGAACTTTGAAAAACGATGGTGGCGATTTCAATCTCCGATCTGGTCTGAATCTTTCGTCGATAAGACGGTAGGATGCAGTTGGAATCAGAAAATTGCTTCCACAGTTCTCTGTTCTTTATTGCCGCTAGACCTACGCTCTGAGTTGCCCGAGGTCAGCCCGTTGTGATATATTATCGACCCACGCCATATCTGGTCTATCGCGACTTCTTTGCGGAAACCTGTCCAATATTTTATAGTTCAATGATATTTCAATTTGCTAAACACATTCTATAACGTTAAATTTTTCAACCTATTGTCATTTAGGAGCGGACTTAGGGGTGGGGCGGTCTCGATCTCAAATTTTTACCATCAAATCTGTAGAGTTTCGTTTATTTTAGACCCCTTTTCCCATCGCCATTTGGTATCTTTGCCCCTCCCTGATCAAAATTTATTAGATCCGTCACTGTAGGCGTTAAAACTTTCATCACAATTCTCTTAATGTATTAATACAGGATTTATTCTACATATCAATATGAATATTTGTAAAAAATTTATCGGACAAGTTTTTATATTGATCAATAATCCAATATAATATAATAAAAAAAATAGGATTGGATTAGCTAAGCATAAATTCCCATATGCTATTGAGCTCTACATGTATCTGGCAATGATGACATCTCAAGGATCTGATATAAAAGTCTGTCTCGAAGATTTCGGAGACTCCGACACCGCCTTAAACGACGACCACAAGCCCTGCACCACCGACCTGCAACACCTCTCCACAGAGTCCCATCACCTGGGAGACTCTTCCCGCCGTCTGACCGGGTCCTCTAGGTCCTGCTCCTCTCGGATGGGCGAGTCCGCGCCCCTCCGTTGTCCTTCACCATCTCAGAGGCGCTTCCAGACGGTTGGAAGCAGGCGGAAATGTCCCTCCGTCGGGAATGAATCTAAGAAAGATGTCTCAGCTCAGGAGAAGGCAGGGGAGCAGGAGCCTAGGCAGTCACTACTGGGGAGGCCCTTAAGCGTGACGAGACCGAACAAGAGGGACGTTCACTACAGAAGACTTCAAGCCAAGGTGTATAACTTCTTAGAGCGGCCAAAAGATAGTAAATCTGTGTCATATCATCTGCTTGTGTAAGTTGCTAAGTATCTACCTGTGCTTATAATATTTTACTTAATTTATCAATCAATCAATCGATCGATAAATAAATCAATGTGAATTCAACGTTCGCTTCGTCATCTGACGATAGTATGAGGACCTCTGGAATCCAACACTCATATATATACATGTGTATATATATATTATATATATATATATTAGTCGAGTAAAGTATTCTTGCGAAACCCCTTATCTAGCATCAATATAAGTTAAGATTCTGCTTAACATTGACTTTCTCTCTCTCTCTCTCTCTTTCTCTTTTTCTCTAGTGCCGTGTTAAAAGACAGATGCAAGGTGCACATTCCTACTCACAGTCTGCTATCACACTCACTAATAAGCAATCCGCCGATCAACGAGTTGATTTCATCATGCAGGCCATTATCCACGCTAACCTTGACTACACTGGTCTATACTCCATCGTGATGTTTAGCGGCTAATGTCTGGTCGGGTCACGATTTCACTTAAACTGACTCAAGCTATTTTCTTCTTTTCCGCTACCGCGCTTTGTCGTCAGATGGCTTTCGAGAAAAAGTTCCAACGGATAATGGCGGCTGTAAAATCTCGAGAATTAGCCGTCCTTTAACCTCGTGTTAGACTGCAAGGTTATGCGTAAGATGTTCAAGTATTAAAGTTAAACGTCAGTTTCATGGTTTAACGATGATTGAAGGCACAACTCCAGCGACCTTCTTTTTGTTCTTTTAGTTTCACATATGACATATTTACGTGTTGACAAAGTTTTTTTTCTTCGTTTCTTCTTTTTTTATTTTTATTTTTTCGTAGCATCTCCTCTTTATTAATCGTACCTTAGCCGAAGAGCGCAGATAGATGATTAATCTACGAGGTACCCGTTACGCATCCGTGCCAAGAGCGTGTTACACGTAGACTGAAGTGCGTTATTATATGTAGACTGAATTAGATTTGAATCTTGGACTCTTCCATGAATTGCGCCGAAGCGCGCCTCTCTAACCACTAGACAGCCGCCACAGGCCTTGTATTGTTGCAGTCTTAATACACAAGGCAAGCAAGCTACATGTATAAGTCTAGGCTGTTCAATCGGACCAGTATACATGTATGATTACGCCAGTTATTATTCCTGTCGAGTAATTTCACAAAGAAATCACCTTAATTTTCATAAGGGTGATTTCACCTTACGACTAATTAAACTGGGGCTATAAGTCGCCGTTGACCTTCTACAATAAATATAATTTAATTATGTTAAAGTCAAGTCGAGCACGGTCTTCGGGAAAATAATTATTTGAAGTAGTAACTTCCTACGGCAATATCGCTAATGTATTACCAGATATGATTTTGCTGCTGCTTTGCGTTTAATTGACCCTAAAATTTCTTTGCTTCGAGGACTTCCAATTAATAGAAGTAGTAGAATTTAATTTTGAGTCAGTGCGTCACACGCAAGTAACGTGGAAAATGCGATCAAATTCAAAGTTGAAATTTTGCTTTCAAGTCGCCAATACGAGCGGCTTGGCGTTTTTAAAGTAGCGCTGGACCTACGCCGAATTAAACTTAGGCTTACTGAAAAAACTTTGCACGAAGCCATAAAAAATGTGATTATGAAAGTGAAAATATTGCAGACAGCGCATGCGCGCTGTAGCGACTGTTTGATTTCCGGTCCATAACGACTTCTCTTCTTCTTTAAGCCGATCATCTTCATCAGGTTATAGCTGCTATAAAACCCTCCGGCTGTTTCAATCACAACTTTATCTGCACCGTACTTCTCCGTCTTTCTCTTTTATCTGTTTATTATGATATTCTGATACACAGTGCCATTTACTCCCTCTCTTTTATTGCCCTTCTGTCCGTTTCATCCGCTCTTCGTTCGTTGCTCCATTATTTCTTTCTATTTTTCTTTGACCTTCTTTTATTACTGATTTCTTTCTCGTAACCATATTTCGAACCATGACCGCCTGCGTCCTGACACGGTACTTAGAGAAAGACAGACAGAGAGAGAGAGAGAGAGAGAGAGAGAGAGAGAGAGAGAGAGAGAACCATATTTCCATCTTCATTCTTGTTCTTTTGTCTCGTTTTTTCATTCTATCTCCATATCTCCCCTCTTTCCCTTCTCTCGCTCGGTTCCCTTTTCTTTTGAGTTGTCTCTCGCGCTATCTCCTCCTTTCTTGTTTTCTCATTTGTGCCATCTTTCCTACTTTCTCCATATCTTTGTCTTTTATCCTCACTTTACTGTAGTTTATTGTAGTTTCGTATTTTTTTCTTTCTTCCTTTCAATCTAACCTATCTCCCTCTCCGTTTCTCTCTCCTTCTACTAGTATTTCTATCTATCTCTCTTTCGCGCTCTCTCTTTATCTCTCTCTCTCTCTCTCTCTCTTACTTTCTTAGTATCTCTACAGATTTCTCTTCCTTTTTCTCTCTCTGCCTCTTTGTATCTCCCACCCTAGGGTATTGCCTCTATCACAGCTCTATCCTATCTCGGTGCTCAGTCATTAAGACCTGTTGCTAAGCCGAAGGTCCATGAATCATCGGAGTCCCTGTATATACATTCGCCTATACAAAGCTCGCACTACTGAAACTGTTCTTCTTTCAGTGTGTAATACCATTACTAATGTTATGAGCACCCAGTGTTTCACTGGATTATGCACGCTTCATCTGTCAGCTGCTTTTGATACTGTTGATCATGGTAACCTTTTGGAACGTCCTTCTGCCTGGTTTGGCATGTGTGCCTCAGGGCTCCGTTCTTGGACTAATTCTTTTTAATTTGTATATCACGCTCTTAAGCTCTCTTGTCTCATCTCATTCTCTTGATCAAGGATTTTTTTGCTGATGACACTCTGATGTATACTTGTTTCACCACGAATTCTTATTACAAGGCAGTATCTTGTCTTTAGCAAACTTTTCAGTCTATATCGTCATGGATATCTGCTAATTTCTTAGCATTGAATCGCTCAATGACTGAATTCATGTTATTTGGAACACCTCAACAGCATTTAAAGTTGAATGAGCCGTATCTCTCTGTATCTTCTGATATCTCGATAACATCGGTTTCATCTGTGAGAAATCTTGGTGTTCCGTTTAATGAACATCTTTCTTTTATGAAGATATAGCTAAGGTTTCACAGGCATGTTTCTTTCACATTCATATATTTGACGTATTCGACCATATCTGACCCTGGAGGCTGCTGCTACTATTGGTGCTGCTCTAGTGCAATCTAAGTTGGACTATTGCAATTCTTTGATCTTAAATTTTTCTGGATGTGAGATTGATCGGCTGTAATTTGTTCAGAATTCCCTTGCACATGCGGTTTTTTGTAGTACCAAATATTCGCATGTAACACTAATTCTGAAGTCTTTGCACTGGCTGTAAGGGAAAGAACGTATTGTTTGCAAGACTTTTCTTTAACATTTAAGTCCATCATCAGCCTGGGCAAAGTTATATGTATCACTTGATAGAAGTGAAGCAGCCTGCTTTCACACGGTCTTCTAAGTTAATTACTTTTGAGAAAACTAGCATTCTTTTACGCTGTAAGCTGTCTAATCGTTCTTTCCAGGATGCTGCTCCGCAGATCTGGAATTCTTTTTCATCCACTCTTCGTACTCCTTCTTGTTCTTTGCATCTGCCTTAGCTTTCCTACGTGCAGTTTCACAGGCAGTTGAAAACCTACCTTTTTGATCTCTCTTTTCCATCCTGTGTCCACGAGTTGCGACCAACGCCTAAACCTCCCTTCTTTAAGTACCTCATCCTTGGACTGGTTTTCTAGATTTTGGATCGCACCGTTAAATGGATCTTTTATTTTTTGCTCATCGGATTGACTTTGGCTTCATAGCACCCGATGTTGTCATGGACGACGGTAGCAGTCTAAAATTTGTGTTTTTGTTGTTGTTGTTTTAGACATGTTCTGTGGCCCATGAATCGATTTTAAAAATTTAAAGATATTAGGCTTTACTTTTACTAATTTAGATATAGTGACGACGATAGGATTCGCCCATTTTCTAAGAAATTGAGCCGAATATAGAGATCTAGCAAAAGTACCTAACTCGCCCCATTATAGATTAGAATTCAGCTTAAGTTAACGTGGGACTAAACTTGTCTATAGCGTGTGCTTGGCGCTTATATTACATCAACGACGTTATACACACGGTGCTTACCTAAATTAAATGTGTTCAGCACATTCACCCAAGCACACAGAGATGACCTAACACACACACACACGATGCTTACATACATTATGCACACGGTGGTTACTAGAAAATCGCACTTCTTGTCAGCTGTGTGCCGGTTTACAAGAGAAAAATATCGTGGAATAAAAAATTCTTAGTTTGTTAACGCAAACTGCTTAATTGAGATAGTTAAATTACATGAAAGTAGCGTTTTCGTCAACCTTGATCGACAAACTGCTTCGATGAACAGGACCATTTCTCTGAAAAGGCGATGCTGAGCTTATCAAGCACCGGGTTCTCCTTCACGTGCGAAACGAGGCCGACGTAATATGAAAATGCTGGCGGAGTTTAGTCCAGTGGATACAGTGGCGAGCTTCAGCTCATGTGATTGAGGAATCCTGGGTTCAAACCCAGATCATTTTACAATTAATTACGCCGGCAACCTTTGGCACGGGTGCGCACCGGTGCCTGGTAGGTTGATCGTGTACCTGAGCTACCTGCCTTGTGCGTATCTTCAAAGGCAAAATGGTGCGGTTAACAATGGAGACGGCAGACTACAGAAAAGCACAAAAAGGAAATTAAGAAAGGAAACTCTGTAAACATATACGTTTATCATGTGTGGAATTACACGAAAAGACACATTCTGCCTCTAACGGGTCTCTCAAATTTGGAAAGGTGGTTCTCTTTGCTGCAGCAATAGATGAGTTCCGATTTCTCGTTTTCGCATGATGAAAATGGTTATTATCTAGCTGGATTCAGCCCTCAGGTAACTTAGCGTCCTAGGCAGTCATCTATAACGGCATCCCCCTTGTCCATGCAGTAAATGGCGAGAAATAAAGTCAAGCACACTCTGAACGAAGCACATCAAAATGCGTCTTTTCAAAAAAATATAGACGATTTTGGCATAAGAAAATTACGAGAGAAGAGCAGCGAGCTCCAACGGAAGTTAGATTATATTTTAGTGTGAAGAGAGCGGAATTCAAATTCTAAAATATTGGAGTAATATTAAAATTATATTTGTATACGCTCCGCCTATATAAAATTATATATTACACCAGTATATAAGCTAGTATTATTATAATTAGCATATAAATTCTGTTTCTGAATTTCAAAATAAAATTCCTAAAATTTGGCGCTACCTAAAATCTGGAGCTCTCGGCCGCTGCCTAGGTCGCCTATGCCAGGAGCTGGGCCTTGTTATTATTAATCTGAAGCAAATTTAATATATAAAATTTAAGCTAGATACTGTAATTTTTAGATAGGCTTATTGAATGATTTTTTCGAATGATGATACTGTTCTGGATGTCAGCAGGAAAAGAATATGCAAATATGCAAATTTGAAGGCGATTAAAGCCTTTTTTATAAGGGTATCTGAATATTTGGTTTCGGTAGTATTTGTGGTTTCCAACCACATACTGCAACCATGATGTTGCACTGGCTTTTTCTACTTGATGAGTAAAACCACGCTTAAATTTATGCTTCCCATAGGATTAGGTCTAACAAAGAGCTGCGCGGGTTTTTGAAGCGTGAAATATCATTAACTGGTCTGACAAAGAGTGATTGTCCCACACACACTGGACTTCTGCGTGTTTTTAGTGGTAACTCCTCGAACAGCAACAGGCTCTTAGCGTTGTAGTCTTATGTTAGGATGCGCTATTTGATGCCGGAGGCTCTGCTTCAAACCAGGCTAATGTAAAACTTTAACGCAGCACCCTTAGAAAGGTGTACACTGGGCAGCCCGGTAGCTAATTAATGTTGACGGTACAAGTACAGCAGATCAATATTATATTTGTATTATAAAGAGTAGGTAGGGTAGGGCAGGGTTGGGAAGGGGTGGGGGTAGGAATGGTGTATGGCTACAGATAGATCTCAATAGAAATCAGTACGACGTTAATATCAGCTGACTTAAGCAGTATTGCAACTGAAGCAGAAATAAAGTATTTCTATTTCACTCTCTGTGTACTATAATGGTGATATGCTGTACCTATACCGCCAAAGTTGATAGCGGTTAACTATATCTAAGCTAGATGTCATCTGCGCTGTATGACAAAGGTGCGATGAATTAGTTTGACCTCAGACTGCATTGATATATGTAAACATGTGCGTCATTCTTCTAATTTAATCTAAATGTCACAGTGGCGCTAAAACGATCAGCTGACAGCCAAGTATAGCGCTGCCAACCAAGGGCTACCTACAACCGGTACGCGAATCTACGTTGACGCGAAATACTTTACTTCTTAAACTTTCAACACAACAGTACTCAATAACGCAATTCTAAACAAAATACAGACTTGAGCAGGAGTTGAAACCGGAACTGCTCGTTTCACACTCTAGCGATCTACGACTAGACCATAGCGTCTTCAATTGAAACGCTGCTTAAGTCAGCTTATATTAAGTCGTAATGTTTGCTTCTTTTCAGATCTACCAGTAGCCATTTCCCACCCCCACCCCTACCCTACCCTACCCTACCCTTTGTAATACAAATATAGTAGTGATCTGCTGTACCTGTACAGTCGACGTTAATTATCAACCGGTACATCTGTTGCCGTGTTGGCTCCGGGACACTTGAGAATATAGTCCAACCGAAAACTGCATATACATGTGTAAGAGGCGATTAACACAGATACAGCAATGAAGGGCAAATTGGTCTGCGCCATGATTTCTGTGTAACAGATCAATAGGTCATTCAAATTCTAGATTTGCAGAGTTCTTGCTATATCAGTTGTGGCCTTCTACTTCTTCGTTTACTGTCCATACAGCGCTTCTGAGGCTTATTTAAGAGTGCGCTATATAAATGATTCTGATTGATTCTGATTGATTCTGATTGATACATGTAGTAGTCTGCTGGGTAAAAGAATTAACTGGAATAATTTGAATAAAATGAGCCATTCGAATTAATACAGGACGAGACACAGGAAATGTGGGTGTTAATTAATTATCTAACTAAGGAGGCAGAACTGGCGAGAGTGAATGACTCTTTTATTTATCAGTCCATTATAGTTGATGAACTGTTTTGTTAGACTTGAAAGGAACAGGCGAATTTGCAAATGATTAAATCACTGACCCTTAACTGAAGAACGCGATCTCCATAAATTGTGAAAACCTCAGAGATAAAATTGAAGACCGGAACTGAACTGTCCTTAACTCAGGCTTTATAAATCGGATGCAGAGGCTTTGGCACAGATTTTCTGTTATTAGCGGAATCGGAATTTCTATCGCAATTCAAAATACGTAATATCGTCGTCAGATTATGACGTATGTCTAAGCTGCTATCCCGATTGAGTTCAGCAAAATTGAACCCACCGACAACTGCACGTGTTTGTAAGAGGTAACTAACGCAGATACTGCGGTGGTGAGGTTTTGTAGCCTTGTGGTCGATGTAGTGATTTCTCTGTTTTAAACCAATTGGTCGCTTGAAGTCCAGAATTGCAGAGATCTAGCGTGCCGCACCGTATATAGCCTTTGGCGGCTGGCCTACTTGACTTCCCACTGCTCATTTACAGGTCTTAAGCAAGCACCTGATACTTCCTGAAACTTGTGCAGATATGTTATATTATGTTTATTTGGACTTTCAAATTTATTGTATAACGACCAAACGAAGCAGATAACATGAAAAGCGCAATACAGATACACAACGCACACACAGATACACAACGCACACACAGATACAGTAACCCAGAAAGTGACACCAAAAAAGAGCCAAAGCTCTGTGAGGTCACATAAGCAAATATATGCTGTCGAAGAAAAGATATAGAGCAATTATTTGTGTAACCTATAATGCATTTAATTGATAACAGCGTACATTCAAACTCTATGGTGACTAAAATAAATCGTTATAAGACAAAAGACAAGATTGTCATGCAGTGACAAGTAAATTTAACAAAACCTAAATTAGTACTTATTAATATGAAATTTCGATAACTTGTTTTAAAAATGCTTAAAGAAGATGAATTTTTAATATCATCGTCTAGACTACTCGATATTTTCGATCCAGTCATACCTTCTGTAATAGACGATCGGGCAAATTTCTTATGTAACTTCGACTTCTGCTCGTTTGACGTGACGAGGCCAGTTGTCATCCGCTCTTTTCGAAGCATTTTTTGTAGCTGGATTTGAGTGTTTTAGAAAAATATTTATTAAAGCCCACGCTAAAAATATGCATAAATTGTTCATAAATATCGTTTGAGTCTACACTTTCTTGAAAATTAATTATGTGATCCCAGCCAGTGCTGCGTAAGTAGGATTTAAATTTGTCTGTAGATGATTAACTAAAAACTCTCCGTCTCATTCCAGTCAAACTCAGACCGGCTCTATTTTTAACATTTGAATTAGGCCCAGTATTGCATAATATTTAAGAAATTAGAAGTGGGTATATGTGATCATAATGCAATAAATTTACATTAAAATTTCCAAATGCAAAGATGTATTTGTTGCCACTAAAGCACTTGTTTCTTAAAATATTTGACAGTACATTATAAAATTAAATTCATGCATGTCTGCACTTGGTGGCTGATAAATACGTATTACTAATTTACTTCTGTTACGTCTAATAATCTCAACAAACATACATTCAATACCACCAGAATTAAGCTTACGATCAGGTATTATTCTATATTGTTTACATTAATTTTTTTCCGAAACCTTTAATCCTACCATAAGAGAAGTTTCAATAAATGATACCTCTTTTTGATATTTCTATGTTTTTTACGATTGCTCGACTGGTTTAATAATGATCTAGGGTTTCACAAAATGACTGATTTATTTTAAAAATTGATAGGTTTGTTGGTTGCTTGTGCGAAAAGATATAAATATCCATTTAATGGCCCCGAAAGTTAAAATAAGCTGTAGAATTGTCGAAACAGCCTAGGCTCGAATCCCAAGACAGTCAACAAATAATAACCCCAGCACCCTTGCAACGGGTGTGTAATCGGGGATTTACGCTAGCTGACCTGTGCGTTCTTCACAGGCAAAGGTTTGATTAATCAGGAGAGGGGAGACTACTAAAAATAATCTGTAAACATTTCTGTATGTCATATGGAGAATAAAGGAATAGAATTTTAGGCAAAGCGAAAACCACAAGTCCTTAATTTCTGTTTTCTGAATGAAATGGTTTCGCCTATTTTTGCTTTGCACCGTTTCTCGAAAGTTCTCTTTTGTTTATCAGACAGACTTGACGTTATGGCAATTATATAACCGTATATATAATACGCTGAATAATTTATATAATAAGCCGAGGTGCTGCCGTTGTTGTTATCTGGAAGTCATACAAATGTGATGCACCTTAATCTTTTTCCAGAGAAATAATAATTATCTCGAGTGAAGACCTAGAAATCTTCAAACCGCAGCGCGCTATATTGATTTATAAACACCTTCACGAAAAATTTGTTTTTCAAGTTCCGCGACAATAGCAACAACAACAACGAAAATAACAATTAATATTAGAGTACTACCGTCGTCTGGCAGCTAGGACCAATCGCAATAAATGATCCGTAAATCGTGCAAAAACAAAGTACTTAGTTTTTTATATAGTGCTCTAGAGAATGACGTTTTGATTTTTGATCAAGGCTAACGTGGACGGCGGCAGCGGTCTAATAGCTGCTGTCGTTAATGCTAATTGTATTACCTCATAATCAGCAGAATGTTATTATACGCTTTTACAACAATTCAAATTGCAAATTTAACGCTTGCAGGGTTCTTGCCACATCGGTTGTGGCGTTTGACAGGCCAGGATTCCGTGTTCATAAAGCGCTTCTGAGATTTAGTTAAGAGCGCGCTATATAAAACTTTGCTCGCTATTGTTATTGCATGCCGTAAAGAGCCGTGACCCTTGCGGTTTTCTATTTACCTTCAATTATTCTCATCACATTTCTCTCTCCATCTATCACCTCTAACATTAGTCGCGGTATCTTGCCGTATTGTAAGGTATCCGGCACAGAATTAAACTTTACCGGTCTGATCCCAGACTCAATCCCTTCGCGATTTGAATGATTGTCATATTGAGAGAGAACCAGCCGGTTTCTGAGCGACCGTTTGTATTTGTTGAAAATGTACTACACATTTGCTATTGATAAATATAAGAGCTTGAAGGTGAAGTTCGTAACTGGACGGGTTGGGTCAACTTTTACCAAATATTCAAAATTTGAATAATGGTAGTTTTGAAAGAGGGGCTTCTATACACCAGCTCGCTCGCATTTCTTAAGAATGTAGGCCTATAGAATAGTATTTGCTTGGCATCAATGAAATAGGGAACCACAAAATTAACATTTATATGAACTGCTCGGTAAAAGCGAGTGCTAGAAAATTTAGTTTTTAGCGAAGCATTTGATTAAATTTTCAGCGAACATAAATCCTCGGAAGATTTTCGACAAAATTTTCATTGTTGACAAAACTACAACTATATCGCTACACTTTTGCGTATACTTAAAAATGTAAACGAAACCCCAGTAACTATGACGTAGCGTTTAATTTTAAAGCCCTCCAGGACAAGATGTAGCAACAACCAAACAGCACTTATTGTCGTTTGCCGAAAATTTGATAAAACACTTTGCCGTATCTCCGATTCTTATCTCTCTATTTTTCATCAGTGCCAAATCTCGGATACATTCTCGATAAATACATCCCAGACTCCCAATCCCGCAGTGGTTTGAATGATGACGGCATTGAAAGAGAGCCGGCTAGAGAGAGCGACCCGTGGTAAATGTCGTCCGTGCTTACAGACATGCGATCTATTCCGTCTTATAATAGAACGACAGGTCGCCGGTCTGATAGGCGATCATACATTGAGAATGTATACCAGATTAGGTCTTGAATAAAGATCTAGAAATCGAGATTTCTGGAGAAGTATTGATCGAATTATATATGTCAATATATGTCTCTTAAAGACTCCAAAACTTTCATCTATTAGGCCCGTAAATAGTAAGATTTTGCATATAAATTATTACGAAAATATAGCATGAAACAGAGCCTGTGCAAAAGATTATTTAGGAAATCACAAAAAAATTGCCAATACCCTATTAAATTTAATCCATTAGTTACTTATAATCAATGCAAATTTTTCGAGAATACGGAACAATTCCTTACTCACACAGTGCACGTGCTAAACTAATTATGACAGTTTTAGGGTCAGGAGGCATCAGATGCTTGTTTAAGACCCACACCAACCAATGCAAACTACTCTTTGAAATTTCAACCAAATTTGTTTAACTAATTAAATATATTTGCAACATTATTCTGAAATTTCTAATGCGCGTTATTTCACTACACAATATCCAAAATAAATCATACAAGGTCTATTCTT
>JADMIO011000802.1_pt1 | contig 22201 bp, 22 predicted proteins | sample 8958161 | NCBI WGS metagenome assembly JADMIO01 (sample SAMN16585339, study PRJNA669376) | soil metagenome | isolation source: Crop rotation soil | place: USA: Cullars Rotation, Alabama | collected 2011
ATGAAGGCGCGCCCACGCCGGTCACGGCCTTTATGGCCGCCGGGCCTAAAGCCGCGGGATTCGTCGCGTTCATGCGCGTCTTCGTTTTCGGCTTTCCCATTGCCACCGCCCTGGTCAGCACCAGCGGCTATGCGCACAACGCCTGGCTCGGCGCCCTGGCGATCATGGCTGTCTTGACGATGTGCGTCGGCAACGTCGTCGCGATTGTCCAAAACAACGTCAAGCGTCTGCTCGCTTACTCATCGATAGCGCATGCCGGCTACGCCCTGGTCGGGTTTGTCGCCGCCGGCGCAGCCACGACGCCGGAAGATCGCAGCGCGGCCCTGTCTGCCGTTGCCTTCTACCTGCTGACCTACGCGATTATGAACATGGGCGCGTTTGCCGTTGTGACGCTAATCGCGCGCCGCGGTGACCAACAAACTAACGTCGACGATTACAACGGGATTGGTTTCGCCTCGCCGGTACTCGCCTTCTCGCTTTCGATTTTTCTGTTAAGCCTGCTGGGCATGCCTTTAACCGCGGGCTTCATGGGAAAGATTTTTGTTTTCAGCGCCGCGGTCAAACAGGGCTATATCTGGCTGGTCGTGATTGGTGTTCTCAATACGGCGGTATCTGCCTATTACTACTTGCGTCTGATCATCGTGATGTTCTTTCGTGAAAGAAGCGGCGGGTGGGATTTGCCGCGCGTGCCGGCCAGCATCGCCGTGGCCCTGATTCTAACGATCCTCGGCGTGTTCTATCTCGGTCTCTTTCCGGGCCGGGTCTTCAGCGCCTTCCAGTCGCGTCCCACCATTTCCGTGCGAATGCGTTAAACTCTCGCATGGCCAGCGCGTCGGAGTACATCGAGCAAATCAGAGCCGGCGTCGGTGATTCATGGTTGCCGCTGCTCTATCGTGAACGGGTGTTAAAGTCACGCACCCGCGCTTATCAGTTCCCGCCTTTGGCCGCCAACGCGCGCATCGAGATTCATCATACGTTGCTGGGAATTGAACTGCAGGCAGGTCGCCGGCGAATGCTCTGCCCCGATCTGGCCACCGCGCGCTACCTGTCGGTCTTCGCCCGCATTGGTTGCCGGGCAGTAGCTATTCCCTATGACATCACGAAAGTCTCACTAATGGCTGACGAATTGGAAAGCTCGTGGCACCGAACATTACTTATTGCCGACGAAATCACCGGGGGACGCATTCACGCTTTTCGCGCTCGCGTTCGACGTCAAATAATTGCTAAAGTACGTGAGGAAATAGCAGAGGCGGGCGCAGGCCCGCGCGTTCCGCAATTCAAACCGAGCACAAAGCAAAGGACAGCGCCGCTGAAATTAAAGCCCCGATCAAATGGACATGCTCCACGCCAGTAACGAACACTGACTGGTTACTTTCGGGCCCGCGGTCGAGACTAATTTTGGACTTTCAAGAATTCAACACCGGTGGATCTGAATCGGCGGAGCTACCCTTTCCGTTCCAGCAACATCCTTTTTGTCGCTACGAGTCGATCGAAAAAACGATCGAACGCGAGCGGGTGCTGGTGGTTGATAACCTCCTGCGTGATGAAAATGACTTGTCTGAGATTGCCATCACGGAGCTCGGCAAGAACGTCAAAGCGCAACTGAAGGTCGAGCGGCATATCGCTTCGCTGGCGTTGCAGAACATCATCACGAACATTTCGCGGCTGGTGAAAGACCCGGTCACCAGGGTGGTTCACGTCAGCGACCTTCCCAGAGCCGTGGACGAATTTCAGCCCGACGCTATTGTTTTGAGCGGGACGCTCCGCGACTTCGATTACTACAAGCCTGAACTGCTGGCCGGCTTTTCTGATTTTATTCATCACACGCAAACCCCTGTGCTCGGCATTTGCGGCGGCCATCAATTGATCGGCTTGAGCTTCGGGGCGCGCGTGCTGACGCTCGACCAACAGGAACAGGAAAAGCGGCGCACCAACCGCGTCACTGAATATCAATATCGCTTTGTGAGCATCGTTGAACCCGAAGATCCGATCTTCCTCGGCATAGACAATCCCGAGTCACGGGTCTGGCAGGATTACACGCGTGAAGGTCGCATCCTGCGCGTTTGGCAAAACCATGGACTGCAGCTCGACTGCGTTCCTGAGGGGTTCGAATTGCTGGCGCGCTCATACCTCTGCCGCAATCAGATGATGGTTAAGCGCTCGGACAATCAGCTCATCTATTCGGTGCAGTTTCATCTGGAAAAATCTTTCGAAGACTGGCATTCGAATCCGACGCGCTGGGAACATCCGAACGAATCGCGCGACGGCCGTCTCTTATTTGAGAATTTTCTCAAACTCGCGCTGGCGCACTAATAAGCTCTGACAACTCAAGTCATTTCGCCAAAGAGAGAACCCTATGAGTGATGATTCGACGCTGACCTTTGTCACCGAGGACCTGCCCGAGTTCATCGTGGGCGAGAATTATGAAGAGACTCTGGAAACCGACGGCGGCTACGGGGGAATCACCTTCACCATCGAAAGTGGCGAGTTTCCCGCCGGCATTCAACTTTCATCAGACGGCGTAGTTTCCGGAACACCGACTGATGACGGCAGCGACACCACGGTCTTCATTACGGCTACGGACGAGAATGGCGCCAATGTCACGCAGGCTTTCGATTGCGAAGTAGACAAGGCCAAGCATGATGAAGACGACGACGAATCCGAGGACGGATGAAGGTCGCCGCCCCCAGGAAATCGGTCTCGCCTCCTCTTACAAATGAAAGTCTCGCTCAGGCCGCGCTTTGGCTTGCCAAACGCGACCCGCAGCTGCGCGCTATTCACCGGGCGCATGGCAATCCGCCGATGTGGGGTCGCCGCCCAGGGTTCCCTACTCTACTTCGCATCGTACTCGAGCAACAGGTGTCGTTGATCTCGGCACGAGCGATGTATGAACGTCTCAGCACGAACATCGAACCGTTCAGCGCCGAAGCTTTCATCGAGCGTGGCGAACAGTATCTGCGGTCACTCGGCATGACGCGTCAAAAGGCACACTACGCCGTGCAGGTGGCGCAGGCCTTCACGAATGGCGATCTAAAATCCGTGGGGCGGCTAAGCGATGAAGAGGCTCACGCGACACTCACGCGAATCAAAGGCGTCGGCCCATGGACGGCGAACATTTATCTGCTGATGGCGCTGCGTCGCGCCGATATCTGGCCGGACGGCGACATTGCGCTTGCGAGCGCGGCCATCAAAGTCAAAAACCTGGCGCAACGGCCTTCATTCCCTGAACTCGCCCAAATCGCTGAGGCCTGGCGTCCTTTTCGCTCGGTCGCTGCGAGGATGCTGTGGCAATACTACTTAGCGCAACAAAATCGCTTGTAGCGCAATCTGGAGGCACGCAGGTGGTTTTCTGATCGAAGCGGGCAGTCGAATCGGTTCACTTGGCGATCGTGGACGGCGCCACCGAAGCCTGCCCGAATTTGAGATTAGCGTTCTTGGGCACATTCTCGGCCGTCAAATCAATCAAGCGATCGACGACCGCCTTCAGGTCGTTAGTCTCATTGTAGACACGCAGTTGCTCATCGGCTGATGTGCCGCGTTCGAGGATGGTGTGGACGTGTTCAATTTCTTTCCGTGAATCGAGCTCGTCGACCACGTCGTCAACGAAATCGAGGAGTTCGCGAATCAGATCTCGCGCCGGCACTTCCTTGTTCTTGCCAAAGTCGATCATCTTTCCGTCGAGACCGTAACGCACCGCGCGCCACTTGTTCTCCTGAATCAACATGCGCCGGTACAGACGGAAGCCCATGTTTGAATCCATTAGCTTGTAAAGTTTCGCGACGATGGCCTGGAAGAGGGCCGCGATCGCGATGGTATCATCCACGCGCGTGGGAATATCGCAAATGCGAAACTCAAGCGTCGGAAAATGTGGATGCGGGCGGCAGTCCCACCAGATTTTCTTTCCATCGTTGATGCAGCCCGTTTTGATCAGGAGCTCGACGTAACGCAAAAATCCCGGATAGGAATCGAAATGATCGGGAATGTCCGTGCGCGGAAATTGTTTGAAGACCTCCGAGCGATAGCTCTTCAAGCCACTGTTGTGTCCCATCCAGAAAGGCGATGAGGTCGAGAGCGCGAGCACATGCGGCAGGAAATATCGCGACGCGTTCATGATGTGAATCTGGCGCTCGCGATCGGCAACGCCGACGTGTACGTGCACGCCGAAAATAAGCAAGGAACGCGCGGCCATCTGTAGCTCCTGCACCAGCAGCTCATATCGCTCATCTTCAAAAACCTTCTGGTCCTGCCAACGCGAGATGGGATGAGTCGAGGCAGCGACAATCTTCAATCCATTCTTTTCAGCCAGCGTCGAAATGACGCTGCGCAGGTTCGTGATGTCCGCGCGGGCTTCCTGGATGTTCTTGCAAACTCCCGTGCCGACTTCAATCTGGGACTGAATCATCTCAGGCTTAATTTGCTCGCCCAGCAGCATTCGGCCTTCGTCGAGAATCTCGGAAACGTGTGAGCGCAATTCCCGCGTAACGGGATCGACGATCTGAAACTCTTCTTCTATGCCTAGAGTGAATTGATCGAACATATTGTCCTGAGCCCTTCCTTACGGTCGGGCTAATGCCCCCGACAGTTGATCGCACAACCAGCTATGGTTTGGGTAATTCTCTTTCCATCAACTCGCGCGTTTCCGGCGTCAACCGGTGAAAGCGGACGCCAATGCCATGGCCCGGATTGCTGTAGACGACGTCGGCTTTGACCACGACGTGCTGTCCGCCCAGCGGTATGCGCAAAGCCAACGTGTCACCCACCGCGATGTCCGCCTGCGTGCTCATATACAAGCCGCCGGCGCTGATGTCCTTCGTACTCGCGACGCCGGTGGCATCGCCGCCATCAAAATGAACTTCGACAATTAATCGGGAACGATCGTAATGCCGCCGCTCGTCGCTCGCGAGTTCTTCCGCATCCTCTTCGTCAATCATTAGTCCCTCCGCGACCATGATTTGCGCGTCGGGTACGCTGAACGCGCGGGAAACGCTTTGCTTTTGGGGCCGAGCTGATGCTCAGATGATAACCCATTCGGCTAACTACTGAAAAAGACTCGAGCCGGCGATTAAATCATTCAAGCACACTCGTGCTGCTGAATTGACACTAAAAACGCGCGCAAGCTACTATCCGAGTCTCGCATTTCATAGCTCGTGACTCTGAACTCCTGAGTCTTTGCACTTTATGGGTTTTGCTACTACCGCCATCCACGCCGGGCAGGAACCGGACTCTGCCGCCGGCGCAGTCACCGTCCCCATTTACCAGACATCGACCTACGCGCAGGAAGGGCTCGGCAAGCACAAGGGCTTCGAATACGCGCGCACCTCGAACCCGACGCGTTTAGCGCTGGAGCGAAATCTGGCGGCGCTCGAGGGCGCTCAATTTGGATATGCGTTCGCTTCAGGAATGGCCGCGATTGACGCCACGCTCCGGCTGGTCAAAGCCGGCGATCATGTGATTGTTTCTGACAATACTTACGGGGGCACCAATCGCCTGTTTAAGCGAGTCCTCGCAAATTACGGAATTGAATTTGAATTTGTAGACACTTCGGACGTGACGAATGTCGAATCAGCGATCAAAGACAATACCCGCATGGTTTTCGTCGAGACGCCGACGAACCCGGTGATGATCGTGACGGATCTGAAAGCCGTATCAGACGTCGCTCACGCGGCCGGCGCCCGCGTCGTCTGCGATAACACTTTCATGTCGCCGTACCTGCAACGGCCGATGGAATTTGGGGTTGATATTGTCGTTCATTCGACCACGAAGTTCTTGAACGGTCATTCGGACGGGATTGGCGGCGCCGTTATTCTCAGCAACGAGGACGATGCGGCCTGGCTCGGGTTTGTGCAAAACAGCGCCGGCGCGATTCTTTCACCCTTTGATTCATGGCTGGTTCTGCGGGGCGTAAAAACGCTGGCTTTGCGAATGGAACAGCACGACAAATCAGGGCGCGCGGTCGCTGCCTTCCTGGAAGATCATCCGAAGGTACAGAAGATTTATTATCCCGGCTCGAAATCACATAAACAGCACGAACTTGCAGCCCGCCAGCAGAAAGGGTTCGGCAGCATGGTCTCGTTCGATGTCGGCTCGCTCGAAGCGGCGCGCACCGTGCTGGAATCCGTAAGGGTTTGCACCCTGGCCGAGAGCCTCGGCGGCGTAGAATCGTTGATTTGTCATCCGGCGACCATGACCCATGCGTCGGTCGCCCCCGAAGTACGTGAACGCCTGGGCATCACAGATGGGCTGGTGAGAATTTCCGTGGGCATCGAAGACACGGAGGATATTATTGCCGACATCGATCAGGCGCTCGATAAGATTGGCAAGTGAAACATGAATATGCTTGACAGCAATAAACCATTCCAACTTATTATCTCGTAACCTATGCTCGTTGAAGTCCACGCAAAAACCGACGTGGGCCGCGTCCGCCGCGGCAACGAAGACAATTTCCTGCTGCTCGATTTAACGGCCGGTCGGGCGTGGAGCGGCGTTGACGGGCCTGAGAGCCCGGACGATATGCACGAGTTCACGTTGGGCGGTAGCGGCCTCGTGCTCGTGGTTTCAGATGGCATGGGCGGGGCGCTGGCCGGCGATGTGGCCAGTCGCATGGCGATTGAAGCTGTCCGCGATGTCATGCTGGAAAAGAACAGTGACGAAAACGGCAGCGATGCTGACTCGTCGCTCGTCGATTGTCTGAAGCACGCCACCCTCGAAGCGAACAAAAACATTCATTACAAGAGTCTCGAGGACAGCCGCTGCAGCGGTATGGGCGCGACACTCACGGGCGCGGCCATTAAGGACGACAAGCTTGATCTGGTTCAGGTCGGGGACAGTCGGGCTTACGTAATGCGCGGTCATCAGATTCGTCTCGCCACCAAAGACCAATCGCTGGTGCAGCAACTCGTCGACGTCGGGCAAATCAGCGAAGCCGAAGCCGAGACCCACATGTTTCGAAACGTCATTCTGCAAGCGCTCGGCGCGCAGAACGAATTGACTCCGGCTACCGCGCGCATTCAATTGCGCGACGGTGACACCTTGCTGCTTTGTAGCGATGGACTTTCCGGAAAGCTGCGCAACGAAGATATCCGCCAGATTGTAGCCGACGCGGGAAACCTCAGCGCCGCGTGCGATGCGCTCGTCGCCGAGGCTAACAACCGCGGCGGTGAAGACAACATCACCGTCGTCCTCGCCCGCTTTACGGGAGACGATCTGCGCGATCCCAATGATGATCGAATAACGGTTGAGTTGCCGCCGCTGGATGAGGATCGGACCTTAGACGAGACGGTAGCGGATACTGAGCATCCTTAACTTTTCCCACGCCAATCGGCGCCCGCATCAATCCGGCGAACATAGATCGACGCTCCCCGCACCTGCGTAACCTCGACCCGGTCACCGGCTTCCAGTGGTTCTTCGCCATCCGCGGGGTAGGCGGTCCAGGTGGAACCGAAAACCTTGACGGCGCCTTCATGAAGCGCGCCGCGGCTGGATGAGACGACGGTGCCAATCTTTCCCGGTAGCGCCTCCACTCCTGATTTCAGATCGCCACCGGTCTTTTCTCGCGAAAAGTAATTCACAAAGATCGTTCGGGACGCCGCCGTTAGGGCAATTGAAACGACCGCGAAGATCAAAAATTGCAGGATGATACTGTGCACGCCCAGCAGGCCCGCGAGTCCCGCAGTCAGAGCGCCGATGCCAAACCAAAGCAGTACGAAACCGGTGGTGAAGACTTCCGCGACTACCAGAATCGCGCCGAGGATCGCCCAGAAGATCCAGAGATAGTTTTCCATTCCGTGTCAGAACCCCGCGCGGTAGCGAGGGGATCAAAAGGCTCCGTTAGCTATCAGCAGAACGTATCGGTATTCAAGCGTGACCTTGCGCCGGTCGCTACGGCTCCCGGTGCTGGCCCTATCCTTTGAAAAAGTTTTTCATGACAAACCAGATGTTGGCCGGCCGTTCCGCCAGCCGCCGCATGAAATAAGGATACCAGTGCTTTCCATACGGCACGTACACGCGCATGCCCCAACCGTCGCGCGCCAGTTGCTCCTGCAGGTCACGCCGGATGCCGTAGAGCATTTGAAACTCGAAGGCATCCTTGGCGATTCCCTCTTTCTGCACAAAGTCGATCGTAGCATCGATCATCTTCGGATCATGCGTGGCGATGCCATGGTAAGTGCCGCTGGCCAGCAGCAACTTCATGACGCGGACGTAATTGTCATCAACGTCTTTCTTCTCGGGATACGCCACGCTGGCCGGCTCATCGTAAGCGCCTTTGCACAAACGGATCCGCGCCGGGATTTTCAACAATTCACGTGCGTCTGCTTCAGTCCGGTAAAGGTAAGACTGAATCACGATGCCGACATCATTTAATCCAAACTCGGCCCGCAAGCGCCGGAAGATATCCAGCGTCACCTGCGTCACATTCGAGCCTTCCATATCAACCCGCACAAAGTTGCCGCGGCGGGCGGAATCTTCAACGATACGTCGCGCGTTCTTATAGGCAAGTTCCGGATCGATGTCCAATCCAAACTGCGTCAATTTGATCGAAACATTCGAATTAATTCCCGTCTGATCAATCAGATCAAGCAGATGAAGATACTCGGCAACTTCCCCTTCCGTCGCGGCCACGTTGCTCACGCCTTCATTCAAATGATCGAACGACGCGGAGCACCCGCGCGCGTTGATATCCCGGATAGCTGCCACTGCTTCATCGGTCGTTTCGCCGGCGATGAAGCGCGTCGTCAGCTTCTTAAACGGAGCAAACTTGGCGGCAAAATTCTTGAGGCCTTCCTTGCGTGAGAGGTAGATAAGCGCGCTTCGCGTTAGCATTTGTTCGTGAATATTCGCTGCTATAATAGCAATTGAATAACAAAACCCTGAGTTGAATCGGACCTGTTCGTCAGTCCCATGCGCTGGAAACTGATTACGTTAACTTCTTTTTTGGGCGCATTCGTTGCTGGCGGGGCGTGGTGTCTGTTAACAATCGTAGGGTTCAGTCAGTTTCGAGTGCTCGCCGTTTACCCTGGGCTCGCGTCGCTCGGCCTTATTATTCCAATTCTGCTGGGCAGTGTCGCCGGAATGATTGTCTATCGCCGAACGGCGCAACGTCGAAAGACTCAGGCCCTGCTGACCATGGTGCTGACGCTACTGCTCACTCTCGGCATCTACCTGGCGGTCATGCGCGTCTTCCAAGGAAGACTTTCAATGGTTGCGCTGCCCGGTAATTCAACTAACTGCTGACTGTTCCTGTACCGCGCCCAAGCCAATCTCTTTCTGCACCGGCTTGAGCGATTCGATCACAAAGCGTATGTGATTATCCAACTCAACGCCCAGCTCCTGGGCTCCCTGGTAAATATCGTCCCGATTGACTGAACGCGCGAACGCTTTGTCCTTCAGTTTCTTCTTGACCGATTTAACTTCCAGGTCATCGAGACTGCGCGAAGGCCGCACCAGCCCGCAAGCCACCAGAAATCCGCACAACTCATCGGTCGCAAACAACGCCTTCGCCATATCCGTGTCTCGCGCCACGCCCGTGTAAGTGGCGTGTCCCAGAATGGCCTTGATGATTCGCTCTGAATAGCCGCGCCCGCACAAGATATTCGATCCCGTAAACGGATGCTGATCAGCCGACGGAAACATTTCGTAGTCAAAATCATGCAGCAGCCCGACCATGCCCCACTCATCAACGTCCGCGTCAGGCCCGCCGTAGCGCGGCGCGCACGCACGCATCGCGGTTTCCACCGCCAGGGCATGCTTGCGCAGGCTGTCGCCCTTTGTGTACTCACACAAAAGCTCCCAGGCTTCTTCTCTTGTCGGCATAGTTTTTAGAGTATTGAGTGCGCTTGAAAAGCTATCACGGCCGGTGCGGAGTGAACAAGTGTGATTTGGAGTGCGCTGGCCGAGCCAAGCGGCGACCGCGCTTGGGATCATCCGGATCACTAAGAGGATGGCGGTCTTCGATTTCTAAAAATCAGGCTGGAGGCATTTCGACCCAAAGCGGCGTCGCCGTTACGCTCCGCGCCGCACTTCAAATTAGCTCTTCGGTCTATAACCGGGCCGCGCGCGCACCGCGATATCGTTGCGGGTCGTCTTCACCTGAATCTTCCGGTACTTTGTGTCCTCGTTCTTGTTGGTCGGATAGTAACCAAGCAAGTACTGCGTGCGCAGTTCCGCCGCAATCGCCGCAAACGCCTGCGGCAACGTCTGTACCGTGTCCGCGCGATAGAGTTGCCCGCCAGTACGATCGGCGAGCTCCTTCAGATAACTGTCGGCCATCGCGTAAAGGTTATCGAGCATGCCGGTGATGCTGTCATTGCGCGGCGCGGTCTGTGGGCGTCCGGTGGTGGGATCTGGATTGCGATTCGGATTCCGCGACCGCGGATCATTCCGAGGGTCATTCCGCGGATCCATATCCGGAAATGGATCGTTCGGCGTCGGCGCCCTTTGCGTCTGCGTCTGCCGCCCGAAGATCACGTTCGGATTGGGCAAAGGTAGCGAGCCTCGCGGCATCTGTGGCACCTGAGTTTCACTGCCCGGAAAAGTCGTCGCTGTCCCACCCGTCTTCGGCATCCCCGGAATGATGCTGCTCGTCGGCAGTCCTACACCGTTGCTCGCCGCTTCCTGCTGGCGCGCCTGCCGCTCCGTGTCCGCCCGAGTGTCGAACCGAATCGGATAAACAATCACGCCGCTTTCATCGAGGTCCCTGAGCGTGCTTTCGAACGTTGATTCCTCACTGTGCCAATCCATTCCATCAGTAAAGATCACAATCGCTTTTCGCGTTTGGATCGGCCGCAACTGATTGAGCGCCAACTGCAATGCGTCATACACGCGCGTGTCATGACCAGTCTTCACCTGCGCAATCGCGCTACGCAACACCGCCTTGTTGTTGGTGAAATCAGTCAGGTCCGACAACTCGCCATTGAAAGCCACAACCTTCACTTTGTCCTGCGGCCCGAGCTGATCGAGAAAAGCCATCGCCGCCCGCTGAATCTGCGGCAACTTCTCCTGCGTGCTGTCGCTCGTGTCCAGCATCAGCACCAGCGAAAAAGGTGCATTCACCGTCGCCAGAAACGAAATCTGCTGTGGCACTCCATCTTCCGACAACTTAAATTCTTCCTTCGTCAGGTCGGCGATGTAGTTCCCCGTCCGCGAACTCGCAATCACCGGCACGGTGACGAGGTTCGTGTCAATCTTCAACGTCTCGACGTCCTGCTCCCGCGGCAGAGTGCCGGTCGGCTTCTGCCCCGGCGTCTGGGCGATGACTTGAGCAGTCAATAGGAGACTCGACAGAAGCAGCACTAGACCTGACTTTTTCATGATGGTGTAACCGTGACTTCCCTTCCGATGCGGGAGCGATTCAAGGCGTTGTCATTCGAGGAGATGCCGCCATTCTATGCCTGTTCGCGACTAGTGCCAACCAAGTCCAGAAGGCGTCGTGGTGCTCACGCGCCAACAAACAATAATCGCCAGCCCGCAGGCGACGCGTCAAAGCACCGAAGGTGCGCAATCCAATAGCCCAGGGCAACGCCCTGGGATTCCAGGAACAATTTGATTCGCAGCGCGCGGGCTCGATGCCCGCGCGAAAACAGTTCACTATTGCTTCGTTGCACGGATTAAGAAGGACAATCGCACCTCTAGGCTGGAGGCCTGGAGCCGAACCCGACCCGTTCAGGGTCGATCATCTCCAATCATACCCTTCCCATGGACGATGTCCGCGGCTATTGAAGCCCACGCTTTCAGCGTGAACTCCGCCGCGCCTGCCATCCTGCAACGCGCGCCCGCCGGTATGCAGGCCGCGTCCGTTCGTATGTACGGCGCGCCCGTTGGAATGCGCGGCGCGCACGCTGATATGCACGATACGCACTCTGATGTGTACGGCGCGCCGACTGGTATGTACGCGTCGTCTGCTGGGATGTACGCCGCGCTCGCTGGTATGTACGTCGCGCCCCCTGGTATGTACGACGAGTCTGCTGGTATGTATGGCGCGTCTCACGCTGAAAGCGTGACATTGAATAGACGTGGACAACGTCCACGGATGACAAATTCCATAAACGCCATCACCCTGAAGGCGTGAAATTCAATCCGACCCTTACACGGTCGCCCAACATCTCGTTGCCACATTCCGTGGGCGTGGCCCACGGCTATTAAATCGCACGCTTCCAGCGTGCTGACTCGGCCACCCTTCTCTCGGAGCCTGCACCACTCAGGTACACGCCGCCACCGCTTTCCGGCACAACTCGGGCTCGCCCGCACAATACGGGGAGACGTTTATCTTTCGCGCTTGGGAAATTGGATCTCAACCTCCGACGCCGGCCCCATCTTTTCCAATTGTTGGCGCGCGTCTTCAATTGCCTCACGGTTTGCCGGAATCGATTCATCGAAGGCTAGAATCTGTTCCCAGACGGGCCGCACGTCCTCTGGTCCATAGCCCCTTTCTTCCATCGCCCGAGCCAGCAGGCGGTAAGCGTCGATTTCAGTCCTGAAGGGGGAATCGATTCCCCGCAAGACACTGATCGCCTCGCGATAGTCGTCCCGCTTCAACCATAGCCGCGCCAACTCAATCCTCACCCCCGGCTGTTGCGGCTTGAGCCGCAGCGACTCGCGGTAACACTTCATCGCCTCAATCACGCGACCCTGCTTTGCGAGCACACCCCCGAGGGCTGTATGCCCCTCACACCAACGCGGATCTTTTTCGACCAGCTGGCGAAACTCCTTGATCGCCGACTCCCGGTCAGGCGTCTCCCGGTGTAGAAATGCATACCCAATGATCCAATGCGGCCGCACGTAAGTCGGGTTAAGCTCCATCGCCTTCCGCCCCGCGGCAATCGCCCGATCAGATTTACCTTTAAAGTAATAGTCGAATGCCTTGTCCCAGTATTTACGCGCGAGAGTTACATTGGACATCGAGAGTCTCCATAGTTAATGGGGCACTAGCCCGACCATCGGGGACGGCTAGCAAGCGGGGCCTTAGCCCGACCGTCAGGGATGGCTCACTCACGGCACTAGCCCCGGCTCAATCAACCGCGAACGGATGATCCTGACCAAGCGCAACGTATTCAATCCCTTTGTTTACGTGCCGTTCTTTCCACAGATAGACAGTACTGCCGTGTCGTGACCAGGGCTGGATGTTCTTATCCAATCCATCTGTTCTGAGTGCACGTGTTGCGTACGATTTGAACGCCACCAGAATCGGCTCAGGCACAGTCGAGGCTGAGACCACCGCGTGCACATGATTCGTTCTTGCGTTGACCGCATAGAAGGTATATCTACGATGAAGACATACCTATCGAATAGCACCTTCGACAATCTTCCGCTGACCTTAATTGAGTTGAAGGGGTAGGTGCTTGAGTTGTTCGGTCTCCGCCGCAACCAGCCGTGGTCGTGTCGGAACCCGGGATGCTCTACCTTTCGGGCTACGACGATACGATCCGCGCTCATCTCCATGTAACCATGTGCCGTAGCAGCGGAACGTAATCAGGTACGCGAGAGGAAACTCGTTATCGTCGAAACCTTTCCATCCCGGGGGCCTCCTGAATAAAAGACCTCGCGTGGTGATAAGTAGTACATGTCGATGAACCACTTGCCGAACGCTTCAGGTTCCGGGAGTCCGGATAATTGGCTCGTTTCTTTGACTCGTTGCAGCATGAAATCAAACAACGGCTTTTTTTCATATACTTGACTACTCATTCAAAGGAACCCCCAATTTTTGTTTGAGCCTCGTTGCGCTCAGGATCAACTCACCGGTCGATCATACGCAACCATCACGTCTTCGCCTTCTTCGCTTTCTGTGCCGGTATAGCAGCGGAAGACGATTTTCTGTTCTCTGGGGTCGGGGTCTTCGGCCAGGCGCTTGAGGTTCGCGAAGATGGTTAGGCGTTCGTAATATTCGTGCGGCACTGGGTCTACGGCAATGTCACAGTCGATGAAACCGCCATTGCGCGGGAACCACTTGCCCGCTTCGGTGCAAGCTTGCTGTGAGGCATCGTCAATGTCTTCAGCCTCTACGATCCAGGGCATGTGTACATAGAGACTCTTCGGCTCGCCTTTGTCGTTGGTCGTTGGGCGAATGGCCAGGATTGAGACGATGTAGAGTTTGAGGTTGGTGGGCATTATTCAAAATCAACGTCCGCGCCTGCCCTGCGTTTTTAATTCGTTCAGGAGAACCACGCCGCGTTCCGTAAAGAGCGCGTATTGCAGAGAATCTCTGTAAGACCAACTACCATCCGACGTCCATTGATCGACATTGTCAAAAGTGATCACGCCATAAATGACCAACCACCAAAACACCAAATCGACCGCCGCCTCATCGTAGTGCTCCTCCATTGCCTCGGTTAATTGACTAACGTTAGTGACGGGGTACCAGGGTCTTCTGCGAGCGCGAGCAGCACGTTGCACAATCTCTCTTAAGGATTCAACAGCCGTATTTGAAAACTGAATGTCGCGTTCTTCGAGCGCCTGCGCGAGCGCAAATATCTCGTTATAGCCAGTGCGTAACGCACGGCCCATGGAAACAACGCGTTCGCGAATTCTAGCCACCGGCTGTCTAAGGTTTGGGGCGTCTTCATCTGAGCGCGAAGGAGTATAGGTTTCACGCAGCAGCCCTTCCAGATCAGTCGGAAGACGGAGTCTTTGCGAACGTTGAGATGTTGGCCATAACAGGATTGTTCTTTGTGGTCCCAGCGCGCCCATGAATATCCCCGCTTCGAACAACACGTTGTCGCGGACGGTTGAATAACCGGTCGAGCCAATTCGCACCGTGTCATCTGGTCGAATAACGAAGATGCCAAAGTCGGATACGCGAGCCCGATCAAGAATGCCGCCAAGCAACCACGTACCTGCGTCGAACGCCGTGTCCCACACACTCACGTCAGCAACTTCAGATAATCCACGTTTGAGCGCCCTGGCGATAGGGAGAGCCGGCGTTGAAGAACCGATGAAAACGTTTGGTCTGCTGGTTGAGCGTGGTGGCATTCGTTTTCCTAGTCGGCATTCGGTAAATCGTCGCGAGACCATCGAGGTCGCGCGCGGGAATTCAAATAATTAACCGTGGTCCCCGGGCTGCGCTCGCTGACCCGGGCTATCATCTTGCGCACCTGCGGCGCTTTGATTCGAGGGCCGCGGGCGTGCGATTGAGGAACGCTTTACTGCGTTCTCTTCCGCTTGAATGCCAATCCCTTGATCTGTTTGTAAAGTTGGCTGCTCGTGCCGAACGCGCCTTTGACGTATTCCTTCGCCAGCAGAGCGGTGTTCACGACTGAATTGTCGGCCTGGTAGAGCAGTTGGTCGCGTAGACCGCGGGCCTGGCTGAGCGGCACGAACGACGAACTGACGGCGTCGTTTCTGGCTTGCAAGTCGTCAACGAAGGCGTTCAGCGCCGGCAATTTCAAATCGGCTTCGTTGGGCTTGTAGTCGGACATTGTGCCGAGCACGCCGAGATAGCCCCGCACGTGGCCCACCTGATTGTCATATCCCAACTGAGCTGTCGAGCGTTGTTTCTCCTGTTCAGCACTTGTTGCGTCGCCCGCGGCGGGCTTTGCTTTGGCTTTGCGTTTGGAAATCAGCTTGCGTTTGAAAGTGTTCAGGTCGGCGACCTGTTCAGGCGATGCGCCAGAGGCTTTGGCGACGCCATGCACGCGAGTCATGAACGAATTGACATCGGCGAAGGCAGCTTCGCGATCGCTGATGGCCGTCATGTTGGTTGCGATCTTTGCCGACACGTCGTGCGCCGCCGTCACAGCGGCGGCATGTTGCGCCTCGAGCGCTGTCGGCTGGAGCGCAATATTTGAAGGTTTGTAGCCGGTATCCGCAGAGACTAGATCGATGAGCTTGCGGAAGTTCGCAAGAAGTTTCAGATCACCAGATTCATTAGGCATGAGAGTTCCTCCTGTGGGAACGAGTTGATAAAGCCGAGAAAGAAGCCTAAGCGGGCGAAACTCTATGCCTGACCCGTGGCGGGTGTCAAGCAAAATATGCCGCAAGGCACGGTAACGAGTTGGATGTCTTGTCGGCGGTCCCCGCAGGGGACAATTTATAGCCGGTGGCCACGCCACTGGATCGCGTTCGTCACCCGTTCGACCCTTACAGGGTCGGATTCACTTCCACGCCTTCAGCGTGACAATGAATTCGTTGAACTGGTGATCCGTGGGCGGCGCCCACGGCTATTGAATTTCACGCCTGCGGCGTGATCACAAGGATCCCCAGCAATACAATTACTTTCCTTTACCTGAATCCTGTACAGTACCGCGCGACGCATGGAACCATTGGGCGAGAACACTATTAAAGGTCTGACGACGGCAGAAGTCGCGGCCCGCGTGGAGGCGGGGCAGACGAACGATGCGGGTGAACAGACCAGTCGCTCGGTCAAAGACATTCTGCGGGCGAACCTGCTGACGCGGTTCAATGCGCTGCTGTTGGTTTTGTTTATAGCGGTGCTGATTGTGGGCTCTCCGGCGGACGGCCTGTTTGGGTTTGTCATTGTCATCAACAGCGCGATTGGCATCTTTCAGGAGCTGCGGGCGAAGCGGACGCTGGATCGGCTGGCGATTATGCATGCGCCGGTGGCGTTAGTCCTGCGCGATGACCAACTGCAAACAATTCCTATTAAAGAAGTCGTGCTCGACGACGTCATCAAGCTGCGCATCGGAGACCAGGTGCCGGCGGATTCAACTGTCCTCACCAGCGAGGGTTTAGAGATCGATGAGTCGCTGTTGACTGGCGAAGCTGATCCAGTGGTTAAGGTTCTCAATGACAAGGTGCTTTCGGGTTCGATTGTCGTGGCCGGCCAGGGTTACGTGCGAGCGGTCGCGGTCGGAGTGAATGCCTATGCGCACTCGATCACGGCGCAGGTGAAGCGGTTCAAGATCGCTCGCTCGGAATTGGTCGAGGGCACCAACACCCTGCTGGGATACATCAGTGTGATCATCGCGGTCGTCGCGCCGCTGCTGATTTGGGGTCAGATAGTTCGCAGCGGCAGTCACTGGCGCGAAGCAATCGTCCGCTCGATTGCCGCGATTGTCGGCATGGTTCCCGAAGGCCTGGTGCTGCTGACGTCACTGGCGTTTTTGATGGCGGTGCTGGTGCTGGTTCGTCGCAAGGTGCTGGTGCAGCAACTGCCGGCGGTCGAAGGCCTGGCGCGCGTCGACGTTATCTGTCTGGACAAGACGGGGACGCTTACCGAGGGCAAAATCGTTCTGGATGAAGTCCGGGTGCTTGAGCCGGCGTTAGAGCAGCGAACGAAAGCGGTCCTCGCGGCGTTTGCGGCCGAGCCGAACTCGCCAACGTTGCAAGCGCTTCACGACGGCTTATCGGCAGATGCTGCCGGGACGCAGGATAAGTCCTATCCGAGCGATGCGCGTGCTGCTCGCTACGTCGTTCCCTTTTCTTCAGCGCGCAAGTGGAGCGCGATTGCCGCCGGCGGCGAATATTGGATTATGGGCGCGCCGGAGATGGTCTGCCCGAATGCTGACGATCCAATCTTCGAGCTGGTTCATGACTTCGCGCAGCTGGGCAAACGCGTGCTGATTCTGCTCAAGACAGATGGCGAGCCAAAAGCCGACTGTCTGCCTGCCGGCCGTGCCGTTGCCTTGATCGTCTTCACGGAAAAAATTCGCGACGACGCTAAGCAGACGCTCGATTTCTTTGCGCAGCAGGGTGTGACTTTGAAAGTCATCTCGGGTGACAGCCCGCGCACGGTGGCAGCTATCGCGAAAGCGGTCGGGATCGACGTCGCCGAAGCCGTGGACGCGAGGAGCCTGCCTCAAGATATGAACCAACTCGCGGTCGTTCTCGAGAAGGAAAGCGTATTTGGACGCGTCACTCCAGATCAGAAGCGCGCCATGGTGAAAGCGCTTCAATCGAAAGGACACGTAGTTGCGATGACCGGCGATGGCGTGAACGACGCGCTGGCGCTGAAGGACGCGGACATCGGGATTGCGATGGGCAGCGGAGCGCAGGCCACCAAAGCCATCGCTGAGTTGGTGCTGCTTGATAATAAGTTCTCAGAGATGCCGCAGGTGTTGGCGGAAGGCCGGCGGGTGATCGGCAACATCGAGCGGGTAGCGAACCTGTTCGTGATCAAGAACGTCTATTCGCTGGCGCTGGCGCTGGTCGTTACCGTCGCCGCGTTTCCCTATCCGTTTCTGCCTCGGCACCTCAGCGTGCTTTCGTCATTGACCATCGGCATTCCAGCGTTCTTTCTCTCGTTCGCTCCCAACCAGAAACGCTATCAACCGGGGTTTCTGCGCCGGGTGCTCAACTTTGCGGTGCCCACCGGGGTGGTGATTGCGGCGCAGGTGTTTGCAGGGTATTTGACGATTTCGGCGCGCGGCGGCACGCCACAACTCGCCAGCACGATTGCGCTAACGGTGGCCGTAACGATCGCCGTTTGGGTGCTGTTCTGTCTCGCGCGACCACTGCGATATTGGAAGGTTGCACTGATTGCCGGATTAGCAATGGTTTACGTCGGCCTGATCACGATTCCGTTCACCAGGACTTTCCTGAATTTGATTCTTGAGGTTCCGACGCTGCTACTTTCGTTAGCTTACGGCGCCCTCGGCATTGCCGTCGTCGAGTTGCTCTGGCGAAGAGATCAGAAATTGCGCGCGGATGACGCGCACTTGAGTTAGCCTGCGGAGCAGGCGCAAGCATAAAGCCTGGGGTGAATCCCGATTTGTCGGGAGGAACCTCAGGAATATGCGGATCGTCAGAAGATGAGCCCGCGAAGCGGGCGAAAGAGGTTAGCGGCGAACGGGGCAATTGCGATCCGCTGGCGCCCGCTCCGCCGGCTCCAATTCTTTTGTGTGATTGATCCTGGGGCTCACGCCCCAGGCTTTAAGCTCACACCTGCTTCGCAGGCTTTGAGAGCTTAGGTACTTGTTCGTCAACCATAATATTGACCAGATTATGACAATCAGCGTCTTGCTCTCAGCCTCGGACGCGCAAGCCAATTTGGCGCGAGAGCTTACGGACCTGGGAGCTCGCATAATTCAGCGGCCCCGGTTGAACATAAACCCGCCAATCGATTTTTCAGCCATCGATGATGCGATCGAGAACTTGTTCGGTTACGACTGGCTGATCGTGAAGAGTCCAGCCGCGGCCGAATATTTTCTACGACGATTTCAATCGGCCCATGAAGTCCATGAATTAGATGATTTGAAGACGCTGGCGATTGGCGAGCGCACCCAGCACGCGCTAAGTCGCGCCCAAATTCATGTAGACGCGTTGGCTGAGCGGTCCGGGGAGGTCTTTGCGGCACTCAAATCTTACGCAGGCGATGTCGCAGGCCTTAATCTCCTGCTGCCCTCGGCAAACATGCATCGCGAGTCATTTGCCACTCAGTTGGAAGAGGCGGGCGCCCGTCTCGATGCAGTTACTACCTATCGCACCTGTTCAAGTTTGGATGAATTGTCAAAATTGAAGGCGCTGATTGCCGGAGGCGCGATTGACTGCGTCGCGTTTACCCGACCGGCTGAGATCGATGAATTTGCCGCGTTGTTCGACACCGATGACCTGGGAGCCGTATTTACAAATTTGCCCGTAGCCTGCCTCGATGAAGCGACCAGCAACGCCGCCAACAGCTACGGGCTCAGCAAGTTGCGCGGACCGGACGAACCCTTGTTTCCTGTCTTCGCTCGCCTTGTGGCGGCGTCGATAGACTGACTTCTATGAATCGCAACTTAACAAGTTGAGCTACAGGCGCTGTGCTACACTCAATTTGATGAAGGGCCGCGTACTCATCATTGACGACGACCGGCACCACGGGGACACGCTCAGCGCCAGCATCAAGGCTGCCGAGTACGATGTGCGCATGGTCGCGCCGGGGCTGTCAGCGGTCGAAGTCGTAGAATCATTTTCGCCGACCGCCATTGTCATCGACCCATCAGCGGATGGTTATGATCCCTTCGCTCTGCTCCGCGAACTGCGCGTCCAGCAACCGCACACGCCGATCATTCTTACGGCGCGCAACAGTTCGGTCGAGTTAGCGCTGCGCGCAATCCAGGAAGAAGGCGCGTACCACTATTTCGAAAAGCCAGTCGATCCGGAAAAGTTTCTCACTGTTCTAGAGGGCGCCACCGAATTAGCCGACGCGCGGCGTGAGAATGAAATCCTGCGCCGAGAGTTGCGCGACCGCGGCGCCTTCGGTGAGTTGGTGGGCAATTCGGAAACCATGCAGCGCGTCTATTCCTTGATCGAGCAGGTCGCTTCTTCATCCGCGTCGGTGCTGATCACCGGTGAATCAGGAACCGGCAAAGAACTGGTAGCGCGCACCGTGCACAATCTGAGTCCGCGACGCAGCGCGCCCTTTCTCGCCATCAACTGCTCAGCGATTCCCGACACGTTGATGGAATCGGAACTGTTCGGCCATGAGAAAGGCGCGTTCACCGGCGCCGTCTCGCGCCGCCACGGGTGCTTTGAATTAGCCAACACCGGGACGCTGCTGCTCGATGAAATCGGCGAGATGCCGACCCTTTTGCAGGCGAAACTGCTGCGCGTGCTCGAAGAACGGGTGGTGCATCGCCTGGGTAGCCGTAAAGACATTTCCGTTGACGTGCGGCTGCTGGCGGCTACCAACAAAGAACCGCACGGGGCGGTGCGGGACGGTACTTTGCGCGAAGACCTGCTCTATCGCCTGAATGTTATTTCGATTCACCTGCCGAAACTTTCCGAGCGTCTCGAAGACCTGCCACTGCTGACGCAGCATCTGATCACCCGTCTGGCTTCGAAGCACAATCGGCCGGCGCGCTTTATCAGTCCGGCGGCCCTCGATGCGCTGCGCTTTCATTCCTGGCCCGGCAATGTTCGCGAGCTGCGCAATGTGATCGAGCGCGCCGTGGTCATCTGCTCGGGCGAACAGATCGAACGCCATCACTTTGCGCCTTATCCGTTCGATCAGCGGCAGCGGCGCAGGGAAGAAGACACGGTAACGTTGCCGGTCGGCACGCCGTTGCGAGAAATCGAGCGGCAGATGATTCTGCGGACGCTCGATAAGACCGCGAATAATAAGACGCGAGCGGCGCAACTGCTCAGCATCAGTTTGAAGACGCTGCATAACAAGCTCAACGACTATCGCGCGCGGGGGCTGCTCGGTGACCGGGACAATGAGAAGTGAGTCGCGGGTTCTGCTCTTTTTCATCGACGGTCTCGGCATCGGCACACGCGGTCCGCACAATCCGTTCGACGGACTAGAGGGCGCTGCGCCGCTATCGGTATTTCAAAACGAAACCTCTGACGTCCCGTTTACAGGCGTCGTTGTGCCCACCGACGCCTGTCTCGGAGTCGCAGGTCGTCCTCAAAGCGCGTCGGGCCAAACGACCATCCTTACCGGAATTAACGCGCCCCAATTGATCGGCGCGCACAAACAGGGCTTTCCGAATCCGCCGCTTCTCGATATCATTCGCGAGCATTCGATTTTTCTTCAGCTCAAGAACAAAGGAATCGAATCAATCACCTTCGCGAACACCTATACAAAGAGATTCTTTGAGCGCCGGCCGCGCTGGATATCCGCGACGACTGCAGCTGTTGAAGCGGGCGGATTGCAATTCAACCTGGTCGACGATCTGCGCGCTGACCGCGCCATCTATCACGACTTCACGAATGAAACGCTTGGCGAGCGCGGTGAGAGCGCGCCGCTGCGAACACCGGAAGAAGCCGGGCGAGTACTCGCCAGCATCGTCGCCACTCACCGGTTCACCCTGTACGAATACTTCATCACGGACAAGATTGGACATGCACAGGATTACGCTGAAGCCCGCCGCGTGTTGCCGATGCTGGCGCGATTCATTCGCACGGTGCTCGAAAATCTTGATCTGCGGCATACGACCATGATTCTCACCAGCGATCATGGAAACATCGAGGACTTATCGGTGCGCAATCACACGCTAAACGCGGTCCCGACAATCATCTGGGGTCAATACCGTGAGCCGGCAGCCGCTCGCATTCGCAGTCTCGCGGACATTACCCCGACAATTGTGAACTTGCTGACCAAGGGCGTCCCTGAATGAGTGCGGACTCAACACCGGCCACAGCCAGGCACGAGCCCGTGTCTCGCTACTCGTCCTATGCTCTCGCGGTTCTTACTCTCTTGAATTTTCTCAACTACATTGACCGGCAGGTTTTGCCGGCGGTCGGACCGGTGATGGAGCGCGAGTTGGGATTGACCGACACGGAGTTTGGCGCAATGGAAGCCGCGCTACTGCTTTCGTTCACGGTCTTG
>JADMIO011851942.1_pt1 | contig 22199 bp, 18 predicted proteins | sample 8958161 | NCBI WGS metagenome assembly JADMIO01 (sample SAMN16585339, study PRJNA669376) | soil metagenome | isolation source: Crop rotation soil | place: USA: Cullars Rotation, Alabama | collected 2011
CTTTCCCTGGCCAGCTCCACGTCGCCGGCCGAAATCGAGCCTGCCCCTCATCTGTCAACGCCGCGCCGGGTGAGTCGGCCCCTCAAGTGTCAACGTCCGCCCCTCATCTGTCAGTGAGGGCCAAGTTTTCCGCGAGGTATCCACAACGCCGGCGGCCGGCCGCGGTGTCTCGCACACGGCTTCGACGGCGTTTCTGGCGCGTTTGCAGGGCCATAGACGGCCGCCAGCCCAGCGGCGAGGGCAACCAGCCGAGGGCTTCGCCCTGTCGCTCGACTGCGGCGAGCACTACTGGCTGTAAAAGGACAGACCACATCATGGTTCTGTGTTCATTAGGTTGTTCTGTCCATTGCTGACATAATCCGCTCCACTTCAACGTAACACCGCACGAAGATTTCTATTGTTCCTGAAGGCATATTCAAATCGTTTTCGTTACCGCTTGCAGGCATCATGACAGAACACTACTTCCTATAAACGCTACACAGGCTCCTGAGATTAATAATGCGGATCTCTACGATAATGGGAGATTTTCCCGACTGTTTCGTTCGCTTCTCAGTGGATAACAGCCAGCTTCTCTGTTTAACAGACAAAAACAGCATATCCACTCAGTTCCACATTTCCATATAAAGGCCAAGGCATTTATTCTCAGGATAATTGTTTCAGCATCGCAACCGCATCAGACTCCGGCATCGCAAACTGCACCCGGTGCCGGGCAGCCACATCCAGCGCAAAAACCTTCGTGTAGACTTCCGTTGAACTGATGGACTTATGTCCCATCAGGCTTTGCAGAACTTTCAGCGGTATACCGGCATACAGCATGTGCATCGCATAGGAATGGCGGAACGTATGTGGTGTGACCGGAACAGAGAACGTCACACCGTCAGCAGCAGCGGCGGCAACCGCCTCCCCAATCCAGGTCCTGACCGTTCTGTCCGTCACTTCCCAGATCCGCGCTTTCTCTGTCCTTCCTGTGCGACGGTTACGCCGCTCCATGAGCTTATCGGGTCCACTCGCGAACGCAGAAAGGCCCACCCGAAGGTGAGCCAGTGTGATTACATTTGCGGCCTAACTGTGGCCAGTCCAGTTACGCTGGAGTCACTAGTATTTAGGTGACACTATAGAAGCGGCCGCGACAACTTGTCCACGTGGAATTCTAAGCTTAGGATCCCAATGTGCTGGAAAGTGTTCGATCCCCGCTACAAGGATTTTCCGTTTGCGCCGCTGACGGCGGCGTCAGTGCCGTTTCTGCTGCACACGCTGGTGATGCCACGGCCCTCCGGCGCGCGCGGTGTTGCCGAAATCCTCTGCGCGACGTTGCTCGCGCTCTGCGTACCTTACATCGCGCTCAATGAAAGCTTCGCCAACTGGCAGTCACTTTGGCTCTGCGCCGCGCTGCTCGCACTCCCGCTCAGTCTGCTTCAGGTGCGCGCCGGGCAAAACTAAGCAGCAGCAATCCGACCGCCAGCGCCGCCAAACCTGCGTTGTAAAGAACGATACCGAAACATGCGAAGCTCAATCCGAACGCGAACAACACAAGCGAGGGCCGAAGCAGATTGAGCGCGGCAACGGCAAGTGCTGCCCAGCCGAACACAGAGTATGTGAAGAGCGTGATGGCGATATGGCGGCTGAAGCACAGCCATGTATTGAGGCCTGCGCCGCAGGCGAGCCCGACGGGTGTTTGTTCGATGGCCATGTAGCGCATGTACAGCGCATACCCGATTGAGCAGAAGCCGACGATCAGCAGCCAGTTGGTCGCGCGTGCGCTGGGCAAGAACAATTTCATGCCGGTGTCGGACATCGCGCCATTATGGCGATGCCAGCGCCCCGCGGCAATTGACGGCGTCTAAAGCGGTTCGCCGGAAAACTTGACCGGCTGGCAGATCGCGTAGGCGGCAACGATGCGCGCGCACAAACGCGAGGCGGCGGTCAAAGTCGGCAGCGGGCCTGCCACCAGGCGATAATGTGTCGCTGCCCCGCGCCGTTCGCTGATTGCACGTGGCTGCAACGTGGCGATCATCGATCCGAAATTCGCTTTCACCGCGGCCCACTGCATGCGCGCGACCTCGATGCTTGACGCGCCAGCCAGTGCGATGCCGAATTCGCCTTGCGGCGGTTCAGGCGCCGGCGCCGCCTGGGGCGCCGGCTCGACAGCGGCGACGCGTTCCGGTGGCAGCGGGATTTTGTCTTCAATGGCGTCGGGCGGCGCAGCCTCGGCTTCCTTCTTGGCCTGATCTTGCGCTTTGGCGGTTTCCGCCTGCGCCGGCGCTGGCATTGGAAGCGTAGCGGCCGGGACGTTGGCGGGAGATACGGCGACCAGCGAGCGGGCGGGCGGCTCTTCGGAGACCGCCGGTTTCAGGATGGGGGCCGCTGTCGTCTTTGGCGGCGTCGACGGCGCTGGCGGAGGGGCAGCTTTTGTCTCAGGGATATCAGCCAGACGTTTGATCGAGCCGGTCAGATCATTGAGTTGGTGTTCAAGGTGAGCAATGCGGGCAGCAGCTCGCTCGCGGTCGGCGGCGAGCGCCTGCACCTGCGCCGACAGGCGCTTGATTTCGAGCTCGCCGGGCGACGGCGTGATGGCAACGGTGGCGACAGGACGCGCCGGCAATTCCGCCGGCGTGAAGGCGAGGCCGAGGCGCTGGTTGCCGGAGTCGGAGGTGCTGACGAAGGCGACAAGCAACAGCGCAGTTGCCGCCCCGGCGCCCCAGCCACCGAGGCGCCAAAGCGCCCGCATATCGAAAGGCTCCCCAGTCTCAGACCGTTGTGGAACGATCCCGCTCGCCATTGGCTCCTGCTCAAGAGGCCGAATCACGTCGTTGAAAACATTAGCAGAATCCGGCAAACCGCGCTGCTAACGCTCATGCGCGCAATTCCGCTGCCGCCCTATGACCGGCAGGCCTGCTTGGCTAGGGTGCGCGCCGTTCACCGAGGCCAATTGCGAGCCGAATACGGATGAAGCAACGCTCCTGTCTTGCGGTCGTGCTCGCTGCCGGCGAAGGCACCCGTATGCGCACGCGCCTGCCAAAAGCGCTGCACCCGATCGGTGGGCGTACGCTGCTGGCGCATGTCCTGGCGACAGCGGCGCAGGCCGGCTGCAAGACGATTGCCGTCGTTGTTGGACCAGACCACGACGCGGTTGTGCGCGAGGCGAAATCCGCCGCGCCGAAGGCGCAAACTTTCGTCCAGCGCGAGCGGCGCGGAACCGCCCACGCCGTTCTGGCGGCGCGAAAGGCCATCACCGATAATGTCGACGACGTCTTGGTCATGTTTGCCGACACGCCGCTGGTGAGCGCGCAAACACTCACCGCATTGCGCAAGGCGCTTGCGAAAGGCGCCGCGGTCGCAGTGCTTGGTTTCAAGCCGGCCGATCCAAAAGGCTATGGCCGGTTGCTCACGCGGGGCGATGACCTCATGGCCATCCGCGAAGATGCCGACGCAACGGCAGAGGAGCGCAGGATTAACTTGTGCAACGGAGGTCTGATGGCTCTCGCCGGACAGCACGCGCGCGAGATCCTCGATCGAATTGGCAACAGCAATGCCAAGGGCGAGTATTATCTCACCGATGCCGTTGCCATTGCCCGCGACATGGGCTTGAAGGCGGTGGCCATCGAAACGACGGAGGACGATGTGCGCGGCATCAACACTAAAGGCCAACTCGCTGAAGCTGAGGCGGTGCTGCAACAGCGGTTGCGCGCCACCGCGATGGAAGCGGGCGTCACCATGACCGCGCCGGAAACCGTGTTCCTCTCGGCCGATACCAAACTGGGCAAGGACGTTACCATCGAGCCGAACGTGGTGTTCGGTCCGGGGGTCACCGTGGAGGACGGAGCCACCATCAAATCGTTCTCGCATCTCGAAGGCGCGCATGTCGGCAAAGGTGCGCGCGTCGGTCCCTTCGCGCGGTTGCGCCCCGGTGCGGACCTTGGCCGCGACGTGCATGTCGGCAATTTCGTCGAAGTGAAGGCCTCTACGATCGAGGACGGCGCCAAGGCCAATCATCTCGCTTATATCGGCGATGCGCGGGTGGGCGAGGGCGCCAATATTGGTGCCGGCACGATCACCTGCAACTACGATGGCATCGCCAAGCACCGCACTGACATCGGCAAGGGCGCCTTTATCGGTACCAATTCATCGCTGGTGGCACCTGTAAAAATCGGCGACGGCGCCTATATCGGCACCGGCACGGTAGTGACCGAGGATGTGCCCGCCGGTGCGCTCGCGATTGCCCGCATGCGGCAGACCATTAAGGAAGGCTGGGCAAAACGCTTGCAGCAGGTCAAGGCCTTGGGCAAGAACTTGCGCAAGGCGCCGTCGAAGAGGCGCGCCTGAAACGCACATTATCACAAGCCGAAATGCGTTGTGATTTCCATGCCGTTGCGGGCGGCGGCTACACCAGTTTGAGAGCTCATGGGGGCCATCCTTCCGGATGTGCGGCATAGTCGGAATTCTCGGGCGCGAGCCGGTCGCCGCCCATCTCATCGACGCGCTTAAGCGCCTCGAATATCGCGGTTACGACTCCGCCGGCATCGCCACGCTTGATCATGGGAAGCTCGCGCGGCGTCGCGCGCAGGGAAAGTTGACGGCACTCGAATCCCGGCTCGGCAAGGAGCCATTGCCAGGCAATAGCGGCATTGGCCATACGCGCTGGGCGACGCACGGCAAGCCGACCGAAAGCAACGCCCATCCCCATTCGACCGACCGCGTAGCGGTTGTGCACAACGGCATCATCGAGAACTTCCGCGAGCTGCGCGCAAAGCTCGGCAAGAACGGCGCCAAGTTCGGCAGCGAAACCGACACCGAAGTGGTCGCGCATCTGGTCACCGAAGAGATGCAGAAGGGCAAGACGCCGGCTGAGGCCGTGGCGGCGGCGCTCAAGCAGTTGCGCGGCGCCTTTGCTCTCGCATTCCTGTTTTCCGGCGAGGACGACCTGATGATCGGCGCGCGCAAAGGCTCGCCGCTCGCCATCGGTTACGGCGACGGAGAAATGTATCTCGGCTCGGACGCGATTGCGCTGGCCCCCTTCACCGACGAGGTGAGTTATCTGGAAGAAGGCGACTGGGTCGTCGTCACGCGCAAGGGCGCGGAAATTCACGACGCGCAGGACAAGGCCGTCGAGCGGCCCATCGTCAAGTCAGCCGCATCGGGTCTGCTCATCGACAAGGGCAACTTCAAGCACTTCATGGCCAAGGAAATTCACGAGCAGCCTGAAGTCGTGGGGCATACGCTTGCTCACTACATCGATATGGTCGAGGAGCGCGTGGCGCTGCCGGGCAAGCTTCCCTTTGACTGGAAGAAGCTCAAGCGCCTGTCGATCTCGGCTTGCGGCACGGCCTTCTACGCCGGACTGGTGGCGAAATACTGGTTCGAGTCCTTCGCCAAGCTGCCGGTGGAAATCGATATCGCTTCCGAATTCCGCTACCGCGAGGCGCCGCTGGAAGACGGCGACCTCGCCATCTTCATTTCGCAATCGGGCGAGACGGCGGACACGCTGGCGAGCCTGCGCTATGCGAAGGAGCACAAGCAGCACGTGCTTGCCGTCGTCAACGTGCCGACCTCGACCATCGCGCGCGAAAGCGATGTGGTGATGCCGACGCTGGCCGGGCCTGAAATTGGCGTCGCTTCGACAAAGGCCTTTACCTGTCAGCTGGCGACGCTTGCGTGCATCGCAATTGCGGCTGGACGCGCGCGCGGTGTTTTGTCGGCGTCCGACGAGCAGAAACTCGTGCACGCGCTCATCGAGGTTCCGCGTCTGATGACGCAGGCGCTTTCGCTCGAGCCGCAAATCGAGAAGCTGTCGCTCGAACTCGACAAAGCGCGCGACGTTCTCTATCTCGGCCGCGGCACCAGCTTCCCGATTGCGCTTGAGGGCGCGCTCAAGCTGAAGGAAATCTCCTATATCCATGCCGAAGGCTATGCCGCCGGCGAGCTCAAGCATGGGCCGATTGCTTTGATCGATGAAACCATGCCGGTGATCGTGATCGCCCCGTTCGACCGCGTGTTCGAAAAAACACTGTCGAACATGGAGGAGGTCGCTGCCCGCGGTGGCCGCATCATTCTGGTTACCGACGCCAAGGGCGCCAAAGAGGCAGCCCGCGACCAGATCCTCACGCTGACGCTGCCCGACATGACGACGATGGTGACGCCACTCGTCTACGCCGTTCCGGTCCAACTGATCGCCTATCACACGGCGGTCGCGCTCGGCACCGATGTCGATCAGCCGCGCAACCTCGCGAAATCCGTCACGGTGGAATAGGATCAGCGTATGGCTGACCAACAACCCGGCGAGGAACTCGCCGCCGACGTGCAGGCTGTGTCGGGGTCGCAGACCGGCATTGCAGGACGAATCCGCAACTGGTTCCTCACCGGGCTTATCGTCGCCGGCCCCCTTGCCGTCACCGTATGGCTGATCTGGTCGTTCATCACGTGGGTTGACGGCGTCGTTCGTCCGCTGATCCCGCCCGCCTATCGGCCGGAAAGCTATCTGCCCTGGCCGATCCCCGGCACCGGTCTCATCGTCGCTTTCGTTGCGTTGACGCTGCTTGGCTTTCTCACGGCAAACCTCGTCGGCCGCACGCTGGTCGGCTGGGGCGAGAGCCTGCTCAGCCACATGCCGATCGTGCGGCCGATCTACAAGACGATGAAGCAGATCTTCGAGACGCTGTTCTCGAAATCGGGCTCAAGCTTCCGCAAGGTGGCGCTGGTGGAATTTCCCGCGCCGGGCATGTGGTCGCTGGTGTTCGTGTCCCAGCCGCCCGGCGGCGACATCGCCGAAAAACTCAAAGGCGATCATGTGTCGGTGTTCCTGCCCTGTACGCCGAACCCGACCACCGGTTTTTTCTTTTTCGTCAAGCGCAAGGAATTGATAGACCTCGACATCACAGTCGAGAACGCGATGACCGTCCTGATTTCGGCCGGCATGGTGCAGCCGGAAGATACGCAAAAACAGCTCGCCGATATGGCGGGGCGCGCCCGCCGAGCGCAGATCGCACGCAAAAAGCAGGCAGCGGAATAGAATATTCCGCGCTAGACTGACGGCGTACCGCTACGCGGGAGGGGGCGCCGTCATGCAGTTTCACGAAGCCATTCAATCGGGGTTTCGCAATTACGTAAACTTCTCGGGCCGCGCACCGCGCTCGGAATACTGGTACTGGGCACTCTTCGTGCTTCTTGTGAACCTTGCCGCGCAGCTTCTAGACGCATTGATTTTGGGCGGCGGCTTCTTGGAAGTGATTGTCTCTCTCGCACTTTTGCTGCCAAGCCTGGCGGTCGCTGCACGGCGCCTCCATGATCTGAATCAGAGTGGATGGTGGCTGCTAATTTACGTCTTTATCTGGGGTTCATTCTTCTGGAGAGGGACGGACGGGCCGAACCGCTTCGGCGTCGAACAAGTGCCGCCACGCTGACGTTCAGCCGGCGCGGATGAGCTTGATCGCCTCGTCCTTGCCGAACAGATAGAGCAGGTGGCGCAGCGCCTGTCCGCGTTCCGTCTGCAACGCTGGATCGCGCGACAGCACGAGCGCCGCATCGTCGCGCGCCGCGCCCAGATATTTGCCGTGCGTTTCGAGCCGCGCGATGCGGAAGCCCGGCACGCCGCTTTGCCGCGTGCCAAGCAGGTCGCCTTCGCCGCGCAGCTTGAGGTCTTCCTCGGCGATACGGAACCCATCCTCGGTGTCACGTAACGTCGATAGCCGCGCCTTCGCCGTCTCGCCGAGCGGAGTCTTATAGAGCAGCAGGCAGGTCGAGTGGCCGCTGCCGCGGCCAATGCGCCCACGCAACTGGTGCAGTTGGGCAAGCCCAAAACGCTCGGCATGCTCGATCACCATGACGGTCGCTTCCGGCACGTCGACGCCGACTTCGATCACGGTGGTGGCGACGAGCAATTGCGTCTCGCCGCCGGCAAAGCGCGCCATTGCCTTGTCCTTGTCCGCGCCCTTCATGCGGCCATGCACCAGGTCGACGGCTTTGCCGAACGTTTGCTTCAACTCCGCAAAACGCGCTTCGGCGGCCGCCAGGTCGATTTTTTCCGACTCCTCGACCAACGGGCAGACCCAGTAGACACGGTTGCCGGCCTCGAGCGCGCGGCCAACGGCGTCCTCCACTTCTGCGACACGGGACAGCGGAATGGTGCGCGTGTCGATCGGCTGACGCCCCGGGGGCTTCTCGCGCAATTCCGAAATATCCATGTCGCCGAAATACGACAGCACCAGCGTGCGCGGAATGGGCGTGGCGGTCAGCACCAGCACGTCGACCGCGTCACCTTTCTGCGTCAGCGCGAGCCGCTGATGCACGCCGAACCGGTGCTGCTCGTCGACCACGGCAAGGGCGAGATCATGAAAGCTCACGGTCTCCTGGAATAGCGCGTGGGTGCCAACGAGCAGATCGATGTCGCCGAGCGCGAGCCGGTCGAGAATGGTCTGCCGTTCGCCGCCGCGCTCGCGCCCAGTGAGGATGGCGACGCGGATGCCGGCAGCGTCCGCCAACGGCGCGATGGTCTTGAGATGCTGCCGGGCAAGGATCTCGGTCGGCGCCATGAAGGCGGCCTGCCGTCCGGCTTCGATCACCGCGGCTGCTGCGGTGAGAGCGACAACGGTCTTGCCGGAGCCGACGTCGCCTTGAAGAAGACGCAGCATGCGGTGCGGACGGGCAAGATCGGTCATGATGTCGTCGACCGCGTGCTGCTGGGAGTGCGTCAGCGTGTAGGGTAACGCTTTCAGGATATGTGCGCGCAAGCGGCCTTCGCTTGCCGTGCCGCGGCCCGACTGGCGGCGCATATGCGCGCGCACGAGCGCGAGCGCCAACTGACCGGCGAGCAGTTCGTCGTAGGCAACCCGGGTCCAGGCGTGGCTTTCCGGCGCGATGTCGTTTGGCTCTTCAGGCCGGTGCAACTGGCGCAACGCCGCGGCAAAAGGCGGGAGTTGCTCGCGCGATACCCACGCCTCGTCTTGCCATTCCGGCAAATCGGGCAGGCGCGAGAGCGCCGAATCCATTGCCCGCCGCACATTGCCGAGCGCAAGCCCTTCCGTGAGCGGATAAACCGGCTCGACCAGCGGCAGCGTGGCAAAGCCGGCTTCATCCACCACGCGGTCGGGATGCACCATCTGCAACATGCGGTCATAGAATTCCGCCGTGCCGGACACGTAGCGTGTCTCGCCGACAGGCAGCAGTTTTTCCAGATAATCCTTGCGTGCGTGGAAGAACGTCAGCGTGAGTGTGCCGGTGTCGTCTTCCGTTTCGACCCGGTAGGGCGCGCGTGCGCGATGCGGCGGCCCTGGGCGATGTTTGGTAACGGTGACGGACACGGTGACAACTTGTCCGGCCTGAACGTCACGCAACTTGGGTCGCGCGCGGCGATCGATAGTGCCGGAGGGCATATGGAACAGGAGGTCGACCACGCGCGGCGTCTCACGGTCGAGCAGATGTGCGTAGAGCTTTTCCAGCTTTGGGCCGACGCCGGACAGGCTTGTCAGCGATGCAAAAAGCGGATTGAGCACGAGGGGCCGCATGGTGTCTCGATCATGACAGGATTTCCGCCGCTATGGCCGGGTCCAGCCGAGCCATCCACGTCTTTGCGCGGCTGGAAGGCCGAAAGATCGCGCGAATGAATGACAACGCTCTTCGGGCGACTTATATAACCGGCACCCGGCCCCGTCCGGGCTTTCGGCGTTTTGGAGCGGCGGTTGAACGAAATTTCGAGTGACGGCCTGGACGAACGGCGCAAGCGGCTCCTGTTCCGCTGCCGGCATCGCGGCATCCGTGAGATGGATTTCGTGCTCGGCCGTTTCGCCGACGCGCATCTGGCCACGCTGACGGAAGTCGAACTGGTCGAACTCGAGCATTGGCTCGAAATCCCGGATCAGCGGATGTTTGCCTTCGTCAACGGAACCGAACCGCCGCCGGCGGATGTGGATACGCCGTTTTTCAAGCGGCTCCTCACATTTCATGGACGCAATCCATGAGCGGTGTGACGAAATCGCCCGCAGGGCTACTGCGCGCCGGCAGGCCGCTGACGCTCTCGCAAGTCGCCGATGGCGCCGAAGGTCTCGTGCTCGCCGATCTCGCGCGGGCGAATGCCGCCCGCCCCGACGCGCCCGCGATTTCGCTCGCCGTGATCTGCCGCGACGGTCAGCGCATGGCGCAGCTCTCGCGCGCGCTCGCGTTCTTCGGGCCCGATCTGCTTGTGATGGAATTCCCGGCTTGGGATTGCCTGCCTTACGACCGGGTCTCGCCCAATGCGTCCGTGGTTGCGCAACGGATGACGGCGCTCTCGCGCCTCACGCGTGTGAAGGGTCGTGACAAGCCATCGCTCCTGCTGACGACCGTAAATGCGGCGACGCAACGCGTCCCCGCACGCGATTTCGTGGCTACGCACGCGCTCTCGGTCGCGCCCGGCAATGTCCTCGGCATGGCGGGCATTGTCGAATGGCTGGAGCTCAACGGCTTTGCCCGCGTATCCACGGTGCGTGAGCCCGGCGATTATGCAGTGCGCGGCGGCATTCTCGACCTGTTCGCGCCCGGCATGGACCTGCCGGTTCGTCTGGATTTCTTTGGCGACGCGCTGGAGACGATCCGCAGTTTCGATCCCGAGAGCCAGCGCAGCGAGGGCGCGCTGCGCGGCCTCGATCTGGTGCCGGTGTCCGAATTCCAACTGGTGACGGAAACCATCCGGCGCTTCCGCACCGGTTACGTCGCGCAATTCGGCGCCACGGCACCCGACGATCTTTTGTATGAGGCGGTGAGCGAGGGCCGGCGCTATCCGGGCATGGAGCACTGGCTGCCCCTGTTCCACGACTCGATGGAAACGCTGTTTGATTATCTGCCCGGCAGTCCCGTCGCGCTGGAGCCGCTGACGGATGACGCCGCGCGCGAACGTTTTACGCAGATTAACGATTACTTCGACGCCCGCGCCGATGCGCTCAAACAGGGTGTGACGCCGCCTTACAAGCCGTTGGCACCGGAAAAGCTCTACCTCTCGGAAAGCGAATGGAACGCGCGGCTCGATGATACCGCTCTGGCCAGACTGACGCCTTTTGCAGTGCCAGATGGTGATGACGTAATTGATGTGGGCGCCCGTGCCGGGCGCAATTTCGTCGCTGAACGCACGGAGCCCGGCGCCAATGTTTTCGAAGCGGTCAGTAAGCACGTGTTCAATTTGCAGGCGGCGGGCAAACGCGTCGCCATCGCCCTGTGGAGCGAGGGCGCGCGCGAACGCATGAGCCATGTTCTCGCCGACCACAAAATGCACAACCTCACGACGATCGGCTCCTGGCAGCAGGCGCTCGCACTGCCGAAATCGGCGATTGCGCTTGCCGTGCTTGGCATCGACTCCGGCTTCGAGACGGACGATGCCGCTATTGTCAGTGAGCAGGACATTCTCGGCGACCGGCTGGTGCGGCCGCGGCGCGGAAACCGCCGGGCGGAAAATTTCATCGCCGAGGTCACAAGTCTCGCGCCCGGCGATCTGGTGGTGCACGTCGATCACGGCATCGGGCGATTTTCCGGCTTGCAGGCGATCGAGGCGGCCGGCGCACCGCACGATTGTCTTGAGATTCATTACGCCGACGACACCAAGCTTTTCCTGCCGGTAGAAAACGTCGACCTGTTGTCGCGCTACGGCTCGGAGGACACCGCCGTCGAGCTTGACCGGCTCGGCGGCGGCAACTGGCAGGCGCGCAAGGCGCGCATGAAAAGCCGGATCCGTGAAATTGCCGGCGAACTGATCAAGATCGCAGCCGAGCGGCAATTGCGCGAAGCGCCGCGGCTGACGGTTGGGCCGGGGGCCTATGATGAGTTCTGCGCCGGCTTTCCTTACGAGGAAACCGACGACCAGCTGGCCGCCATCGACGCAACGATCAAGGACCTCGGCTCGGGCCGGCCGATGGACCGGCTGGTGTGCGGCGATGTTGGGTTCGGCAAGACTGAAGTGGCGCTGCGGGCGGCATTCCTCGCGGCGGTGAGCGGCAAGCAGGTGGCCATCATCGTGCCGACGACATTGCTGGCGCGCCAGCATTTCAAGACCTTCGAGGAACGCTTTCGCGGCTTTCCGGTCAATGTCGCGCAGGCCTCACGTCTTGTGCCGGCGGCCAAGCTCAATCAGGTCAAGGCGGGTCTGGCCGACGGTAGCATTGATATCGTCATCGGTACGCACGCGCTGCTCGGCCGTGGCGTCGCCTTCAAGGATCTCGGCTTGCTCGTGGTGGACGAAGAGCAACATTTCGGCGTTTCCCATAAGGAGAAGCTAAAGGCGTTGCGCGCGGAGGTCCACGTGCTCACGCTCACCGCCACGCCGATCCCGCGTACGCTGCAACTCGCGCTGACCGGCGTGCGTGATCTGTCAATCATCGCGTCGCCGCCGGTTGACCGGCTGGCGGTGCGGACCTTTGTATCGCCGTTCGACCCCGTCACCGTCCGCGAGGCACTGTTGCGCGAGAAGTATCGCGGCGGCCAGGCTTTCTATGTGTGCCCGCGCATCGAGGATCTCGCCGGTGCGAAGGACTTTCTGGACAAGAACGTGCCGGAAGTGCGCGTCACCGTGGCCCACGGGCAGATGCCGCCGACCACACTCGACGACATCATGTCGGCTTTCTATGACGGCAAATACGATGTGTTGCTTTCGACCACCATCATCGAGTCCGGCCTCGACATCCCGAGCGCCAACACCTTGATCGTGCATCGCGCCGACCGTTTCGGGCTAGCGCAGCTTTATCAGTTGCGCGGACGGGTGGGGCGCTCGAAATTACGCGCCTACGCGCTGCTCACCTTGCCGGTGCAGGCCAAGATCACGCCGCAGGCCGAACGCAGACTCAAAGTGCTGCAATCGCTCGATACGCTCGACGCCGGATTTCAACTGGCCTCGCACGATCTCGACATCCGCGGCGCCGGCAATCTGCTGGGTGAGGAACAGTCCGGCCACATCAAGGAGGTGGGCTTCGAGCTCTACCAGCAGATGCTTGAAGAGGCGGTGATGAGCCTGAAGGCCGGCATCAGCGCGCCGGTTGCCGATCGCTGGTCGCCGCAGATCACCATCGGCACGCCGGTGCTGATCCCGGAAGATTACGTTGCTGACCTCTCGGTGCGTCTGGCGCTTTATCGGCGTCTCGCCGAGCTCGACGACGAGCGCGAGATCGACGCGTTTGCCGCAGAACTTGTCGACCGTTTCGGCAAGTTGCCGCAGGAGGTCGATCATCTCTTGCAGGTGGTCACCATCAAGATGCTCAGCCGCCGTGCCAATATCGAAAGAGTCGAAGCGGGACCCAAGGGCGTCGTGCTCGCTTTCCGCGACAATGTCTTTGCCAATCCGGAAGGGTTGATCCGCTTCATTCACGAGCAAGGGTCGGCGGTGCGAATGCGCAACGATCCGAAAAATGCCAAAACGCAGCAGCTTGTTTTTTTCGAGGACTGGGAACGTCCCGTCGACCGCCTCAAGGGAACGGCTGTGATCCTGCGCACGCTTGTCGCGATCGCGGAACCGGCGAAAGCGGCGTAACGCTGTTGAAGTCATTCAAAACGGGTGTGCTTGCCGGGCATTTTTCGAACGGCTAGTGTTCCGCTCCATCACGGGAGCCCGGCGTGAAACTCGATTACCATATTTTCAAGTCGATGCTGAATGGCTACCTCGGCCTGCACATGGATCGCGCCCGCCGGCCGACATTTTTCGATATCGACAAGGATTATCCCGCGCTCAATGAAATCACGCGCGCCTTTCCTGCGATCCAGGCGGAATTCGACCGGCTCGCCGCGGAAGGCCTGACGCTGCCGCAATATCACGAAGTCGATTCTGGCGAGCGCGCGATATCCAGCACCACGCCGAAGCGCTGGAACGTGTTCATGCTGGAATGCGTCGGTTACAAGATCGGGCCCAATTGCCAGCGCTGCCCTGAAACCTGTCGCGCGCTCGATCAGGTTCCCAATCTGATCCAGGCGTTTTTTTCGATCCTCGATCCGGGTAAATCTGTGCCCAAGCATGAGGGGCCATATCTCGGCTATCTGCGTTATCACCTCGGTTTACGCGTGCCGAAAGACAATCCACCGAAGATCGTCGTCAACGATCAGGATTACGTCTGGAAAGAAGGCGAAGCTGTGCTGTTTGACGACAGCTGGCCGCACGAAGTTGTCAATCACAGCAACGAGACGCGCGCTGTGCTGATCGTCGATGTGCGCCGGCCGCTGCCGATCACCGCCGATCTGGTCAACGGCTTCGTCACCAACGTCATTGCGCGGCGCTTTTATGGCCGGCCGGTGGCGCGCAAGGCCGAGCAATTCGCGCGCGGCGATTATTCAGAGTCTCTCGGCGTCCATTGAATGCGTGCCGCCGCTCAATGCGGCATGCGCAGTACTGGCTTGATTGTCGCGCCGCTTGCGGATTCTTCTGCGGCGCGGTTGATGTCAGCAAGCTCGTAAAACGTGATCATGCGCTCGACGGGGAAGCGTCCGGCTGCGATGTAGTCGGTCAGCTGCGGGATGAATTGCTTGGGCACGCTGTCGCCCTGGATGACGCCGCGCAAGGTCCGGCCGTTTTGCAGGAAGGGCGTCTCCAGCGCGACCTCAGTTCCGGCACGCGCGCTGCCGAGGAGCACGCAGGTGCCGGCAGGCATCAGCGCTTCCACTGCTTCCCGCAATACCGGCGCCAGCGCGGATGTTTCCAGCGTGTAGCGCGCGCCGGTGCCGGTGATCTTTCGGATTTCTGCGACCACATCGGTGCGGCCGGTGTGATTGACGACATGCGTTGCGCCAAGCTCGCGCGCGAGCGCGAGCCGGTGCTCGTGCACATCGATCGCGATGATGGGCGTGCAGCCGGCGATCTTCGCCGCCATCAGGCCGGACAATCCGACTGCGCCGACGCCGAACACGGCAAAGCTGTCGCCCGGCCGCGGCTTCATCACATTGAGGACGGCACCGGCGCCCGTTTGTCCGCCGCAGGCAAGCGGCCCGAGGATATCGAGCGGCACGTCGTTGCGTACTTTCACCGCGTAAAGCTGATTGGCAATGGTGAACGTACCGAACGAGGATTGCTGGAAGAACGCGCTGTAAACGGGCCTGCCGCCTTTTGAATGCAGCGTCGAGCCGTCGGCGCGTGTGCCGTTCATCTTCAGATCGAAGCCGTGCAGGCAGTAGCTCTGCCGCTGCGTGCGGCAATTGGGGCATTCGCCGCACCACGGATAAGACATCACAACGTGGTCGCCGGGCTTGAATTCCGTCACGCCGCTGCCGATGGCACGCACGATGCCGGCGCCTTCATGGCCGAACACGGCCGGGTAGGGCGTGTTGTAGTAGCCGTCGCGGCCGTGCATGTCGGTAGCGCACATGCCGCTCGCCCTGACCTCGACGAGCAACTCGTCGGCGCGCGGATTGCAGAGATCGAGGGCCTCGACGGCGAAGTCGCCACCTCGTTCGCCCACCACGGCGGCAGTAATTTTCATGAGCTCCGGTCCTGCTACTCGGCGGCTTCGTGGCTGGCTTGCGCCGAACGTTCGATCGCTTCGGCGAGATATTCAGGAGCCTGCGCACCCGATACGGCAAGCTTGCCGTCGAAGATGAAGCAGGGCACCCCATCGATGCCGGCTTCCTTGGCCGAGAGCGCCTCGCTCTCGACTTGCGCGACGTCTTTATCGCCAGCCAGGTCCTTGGCCACATCGTCGGCGTTAAGCCCGACGTCGGCGGCAGCGCGCGCAAGCACGGCGCGGTCGCTCAGGTCAGCGCCGTCGGTGAAGTAGAGGTCCATCAGCTTCTGTTTCATTTGGGCGGCTTTGCCGATGCCATCGGCCCAACGGATCAGCCGGTGCGCGTCCAGCGTATTGGGTTGGCGGCTGATTTTATCTATCGCGTAAGTGAGGCCTTCCTCGGCCGCCGCCGCTGCCACACGCTTGGCGATGCCGGAATAGCGCTCGGGCGAACCAAATTTGGTGGTGAGGTATTCCGTGCGCGCGATGCCCTCGCGCGGGATCCAGTCATTGAGGAAGTAAGGATGCCAATGCACTTCGACCGGGATGTCAGGCTTCAGCGCGAGCGCCTTCTCCAATCGTTTTTTTCCGATGAAGCACCAGGGGCAGACCACGTCGGAAACGACGTCGATGCGGACAAGCTGGCGATCGGTCATGGCGGGCTCCTTTTGCGCGGAGCCTAGGCCGCCGGCTATTCGGCGGCAACCACCTGGCTGTCGGCAACGCGCGCCATCAGGCTGTCGAGCGTGTCGCCTGCCTTCATCGTCGCCAGTGTGACGTTGGCGGCAATTTCCTGATGCGGACGCGATGGCGCCAGCATGGTCTTGAGCGCGCCGGCGATGCGGCGCGCCACGACATGGGCGCTTTGCAGATCGGTCTGCGTGAAGACGATCAGAATTCCGCCATCCTCCTCACGCGAGGCGAAATCGATGTTGCGGGTCAGGCGCGTCACCTGACGCGCAGCGTCAAGGCCGGCGCGTTCTTCAAGCGGTCCGTCGAAAGTGAGCCGAGCGATCGACAAAGGCAGGCTTTTTTCACCGGCTTGAGCGATTGCCGTTTGCAAGTCGTTGGCGAATGAATTGCGGGTGAGCAGGCCGGTCTGCGGATCGAACATGCCGTCGGCGTCGAGCGACTTCAGCATACGCTTGAGCCGGCCTTCGAAAGCATGCATGCGAACGAGTGGCATCATGCGGGCGACCAGTCGCGCCGGATCGCCATCGACGTGATCGATATTCGGTAGCACTTCGGCAAAGTCAGGCGGCGCTTCGCCGATCACGGCCACCGGAATGTCGCGAAAGCGGCTGTCTTGCGCCAACACGGTAAGGAAGGCCTCGACCATGCGCGGAGAAAAGCCGTCGCCGACAACGATACCATTGATCTCGCGCGCATTGAGATGGCGCGCGGCGGTCTCCACGCTCAAGCCACCGAGCATGTTGACGCGCTCGCCGATGGCAACACTTAGGGCCGGGTAAAGGGGTCCACGTCCAGCAATCAGCACCGTTGCATCATCAAGCGCATCGCCAACCGGCATCGCCGGCAAGGTGCCGCCGTGCGAAGTGAATAACTCGATGCGGCGAAGTACGGTCGCGTGCAGCGCGCGCACGCGCATCGCCGATTGCAGCCGTCCGATCAGGCGCTCGACAGGCATGGCGGCATCGGCGGGAAGCGCAATCGGCACGGCCGCATCCTGTTCGCCGAGGACGCGCGCGATCGTCGGCACGAAAGGGCCGTTCACTGTGGCAATCTGCAGGCAGAGCATGCGCGCTGAGGATTCGCTGGGCGGTACGCCCGGTTCGGCGAAAATTACGGCGGCCGGCTTCACCGACATGAAGGCGGTTGGCGCATCCGTCCAGGTCGCTTCGATGATTGGAAACGCGCCCGCCGCCCCCAGCGCCTGGGTCAGATCGGTCGCCGAATTTTCGGCAACCACGATGATGGGACCTTGAAGCGACATGGATACGCACGCGCAGAGTGACTAAGAGCGCAACTCTAGCGAGGGGGCTGTTAATACTGCGTCAACGACCGTGGCGATCAGGCGGCATCGGCCTCGCCGCGGAGCCGAAATGCGCCGGAAATGAGTGGGTTTGCCCCACGTGTTCGCAAGGCGGCGACCAGGCCTGGCGGGTCGGCGGCGGCCCCGGCGAGGCGTTCGCTCAGGAGTGCGTCGGGTATAGGCAGGATTGTTGCTTTCGGATCGACGGCGGCGACTTCGGCTTCGAGTGCGGGCCTGCTCAAGCGGTAGCCGCCGATCGTGGCAATGCCGGCCGGCGGCGCGGTGACCGTGAGTCCGGTGCGGTCGTCACGGCAAAAGAACCCGGTATCGACAAAACCGGCAGCGTCCGGCGCGTGGCTTTCGGCCGGCTTGGTGTGCGGCGGAAAAGAATGCGTCGCGACCGCCGGGCCACGCAGTTTCAATGTGCCGGATTTCCCGCGCGCGGTTTCGCTCAGACTGGTCGTTGAGCCGGTCGCCCCACCCGGTGAGGAAACCAACCCGTGTGGGATCATGGCCGGCATCCCATCCACCCGTCGGCCGGCCGCCAGCAATCCGATTTCGCCAAACGCGGCGACATCCACCAGCTTGGATTTTCCTTGCCACGGAGCGCAGGCTTCGAGCCGTTCCGGCGCGCGCCATAGGCCGACGACCGCCGCCGCGCGATCGAGTCCGCCGTTTTCGCCCAGTGGACCGACCGCAGGACCAGGCAACACGATTGTCGCCTCGCTCATGGCAGCGCACCGCGCGGCGAGATTTTTCGGTTCGCGCCCAGCGTACAACGCCAATGTCCCGCCTGATAGGAGCCACGGCACGACACCGAGCGCGAGGCCCGCAAAGGTGACAGGTGGAATGGTCGTCAGCAGCAGCGAGTCCTCGGCGATGGCGGCCTCCCGGTAAGGAGACAGCCCGCCGGCAATGAGTTGGACATGACTGCGCGGCACGGCAACGACACCCTGCGCGGTCACATCGAAGGTGAGCGCGGCGACATGTGCCGCAGCGACACCGGGTCGCGGCTGGGCATGCATGCTCTCGGCCGAGGATTGTGTGCCAAGATCGTCGAACGGAACGACGCCGTCCGGCAAATCACGGCCGAAGCCGCAGATGTGGCGAATGGGAAAGAGTTCGGCCGCCGCCAGAACCGCGGCTTTTGCCGGACTGTGCCGGCCGGCGCGCGCACAGGTGATGATCGCCTTGCAGCCGACATCGCGCAGCGCAGCTACGATCTCCCGCTGACGCCATAGCAGCGGCAGCATTGCCGCGATCATCCCGGCGCGCAATGTTCCCAAAAGCGCGATCACGCCGTCCACCGTGTTGGGCAACTGGATGGCGACAACACTGTCTGTGTGCAGCCCGAGCGCGCGCAAGCGTCCGGCAAATGCAGAAATCAGTTCATCGGTCACCGCATAGGACAATGTGCGCGGCGCGCCGTCGGTGAACTGCTCGCGGTCCGACGGATCGATGAGCGCCGTCGCCTGCGGATGGCGCACGCCCGCGCGGCGGAACAGATCGTCGAGTGTTGCTGCGTGCGGCAATTCTGCCGCGCTATCAAGAATCATGGGCGCGCCTCATGACTTGGTCTGTTCGTACCACCACGTCTCAGGCAGGTAGCCGAAGAGGGATGTCCGTTGCGGACGTTTGATCTGGCGCCAACGGGCGATCCACTGTACCGGCAAATAATAGAGAGGGATGACATAGAACCCCGACAGCAGCACACGATCGAGTGCGCGCACCGCAGCAACAAAGTCGGCGCGCGTGGTCGCTGCCAGTAGCGCGGCGATCATGGCGTCAATCGCCTTTGATTTGACGCCCATGTAGTTGCGGCTGCCATCCTGGCTCGCGGCCTCCGAGCCCCAATAGAAAAGCTGTTCGTTGCCGGGCGAGAGCGACTGCTCCCAATGATATTCGGTCATGTCGAAGTCGAAGGTGAGCAGCCGGTGCTCGAACTGGCTGCCGTCGACATTGCGCACCTGGGCGGTGATGCCCGCGCGCTTGAGGTTGCGGGAAAAGGCGAGCGCCAGCCGCTCCTGTTCGCGGGTCGTGGTGAGAATTTCAAAGCCGAAGGGGCGTCCGCTGGCGAGATGCACGAGTTGCGTGCCGTTGAGGCCGTATCCCGCCTGCTTGAACAGTTCGAGAGCGCGCCGCAATCCGGCGCGATCCCGCCCCGAACCGTCCGTCACAGGCGGCGACCATTTTCCTTCCAGAATGTCGGCGCGCACCGCATCGACAAAGGGGGCGAGCATCGCGCGCTCCTGCGTATCGGCCGGTATGCCATGCGAAGAGAGGTCGCAATCGTCGAAGTAGCTGGCTGTGCGTTTGTAGAGGTTGAAGAAATAGGTGTGGTTGAGCCACTCGAAATCAAACAGGTGAAGCAACGCCTCGCGCACACGAATGTCGGCAAAGATCGGCCGGCGCATGTTGAACACGAGGCCTTGCATGCCTTTGGGCAGCCCGTAGGGCAGGTCCTCCTTGATCACTTTGCCCTCTCGCAACGCCGGAAAATCGTAACCGGTCTGCCAGCGGGTCGGATCGACCTCGGCGCGCACGTCGTAAAGTCCCTTCTTGAATGCCTCGAAGTATGTGTTGCCGTCGCGAAAATAGTCGTAGCGAATAGTAGCGAAATTCCACAATCCGCGATTGATCGGCAGGTCGCGTCCCCAGTAATTTCTGTTTCGCGTGAAGGTGACACTGGTTCCCGGCTTGACCGCCGTGATCGTGTACGCACCACTTCCGGCCAGCGGTTCGAAGCTCGTGTTCTCGAAAGTGTCCGGATCGATCGTGTGTCTGGCGAGCACCGGCATTAATCCGATGATGAGGGGGAGTTCGCGATCGTCGGAGCCGGTGAGGTCGAAGCGCACGCTTCGCGCGGCAACGATGTCGGCTTTAGTCACCTTAGTGTAATAGATTCGGTGGTTGGGACGGCCGTGGTCGCGCAACAATTGCCAGGAAAAAACGAGGTCCTCCGCTGTGACCGGTTTGCCATCGGAAAAACGCGCGGCCGGGTTGAGAGTGAAGGTGACGAAGTTGCGCTCCGGATTTGTTTCGACAGTTTCAGCCAGCAGGCCGTAAAGCGTGAACGGCTCGTCGTAGCCGCGCGCGAGCAGGCTTTCGATCGTGTAGTTGCGCACGTGAGCGGCGGGAAGGCCCTTGACGATAAGCGGGTTGAGAGAATCGAAGGTGCCGAGCACGCCCTGCACCAGCGTGCCGCCTTTTGGCGCCGCCGGGTTGGCGTAGCTTGGATGATCGAAGTTCGCCGGCCATGCGGGGTCGCCATGCATTGCAATGGCGTGACGCGCGGTGCTCGCGCGCGCGGGCCGCAAGACGAGCGCCGCGGCCGCGGCTACGGCGCCGCATAGCGCTGTACGCCTCGATGGCCGCAGCTGTGTGAGAGCGCGCAAGTCGTACGAGTGATCGAGCAGACTGCGAATGCGATTCGCTCCGATTTTTGCCGATTTTAGCATAGGCGGTGAGCCGCACCTGGCCCGCATTTTCGGCCCATTCGTGGCTTTATTGCAGGCGCAATATCGGCTATCAGGCTGGCGACAAAGGTCATGGTCTCGCCCTATTTGGCGGGGAGAGCCAACTTCGTAAGGCGACCGATCGGCATGGCGAGGGGCCGCCGACGGTGACGCGAGATAAGGGAACGGTTTAATGGATTATCGGATCGCATCGGCCCGGCGGCTGGGCCGGGCGCTGACCGCCGGTGTGGCGGGCGCCGCGTTGTTGGCAGCAGCGGGCCTTGTTGCACCACAGGCAATCGCGCAGACGCCGCCGCCGAAAAAGCCCGCGGCTACGCCCGCGCCCAAACAGGCGGCGCCGGCTCCGCAGCCCGCACAGACACCGCCGCCGAACGGCGCAGCTGCCCAGCAGCAGCCGACGCTCATGTATTCGCCGTGGATGAAAGTCTGCGGCAAGGGCAAAGACGGGAACGAGAAGGAAGTCTGCGTCGTCACCAAGGACGGCCGGCTCGAGAACGGCATGCCCGTCGCGATCGTCCAGCTTTTCGAGCCGGAAGGGCAGCCGAAGATTCTGCGCGTCACCGTGCCGCTCGGCATGCAGTTGCAGCACGGCACCCGCATGCTGATCGACAACGGCCAGCCGGCGAATGAGCCATACAAAATCTGTTTTCCGGTCGGCTGTATCTCGGACTATCCGGTGACCGACGACCTGATCAAGCAACTCAAAAAGGGCAAGACCATCACCCTGCAAGCGATCAACATGCAGGGCACACCTATCAGTCTGCCGCTGCCACTCGGCGACTTCGCCAAAGCCTATGATGGGCCGCCGACGGACCCGAAAGTGTTCGAAGAGCAGCAGCGCAAATTGCAAGAAGAGTTGCAGAAGAAAGCAGAAGAGGCGCGCAAGAAACTCGAGGCGCAACAGCCGTCCGCCGCTGCGCCAGCCGCGCCAAAGTAAGAAGCGCTTTCGGATAAATGCGAAAGGGCGCGGCTCCGGCCGCGCCTTTTTTTCGCCGCGTAATCAGTGGTATTGGCTGCTGCGCGGCCGATAGTCGCCGTGCTCGTCGCGTTCAAACACCTCGGCGACCTGAGGGTGCCGCAGCGGCACGCCCGTCGTGTCGGGCAGCAAATTCTGTTCCGAGACGTAGGCGATGTATTCGCTGTCGTCGTTTTCGGCGAACAGATGATAAAACGGCTGATCCTTGCGCGGACGGATTTCGGCCGGGATCGCCTGCCACCATTCCTCGGTATTGGCGAATTCCGGGTCTTTCCAGCACAGTGGGATCCGAAGCTTGGAATTCACGTGACTTGAAGTCGCGG
>JADMIO011280084.1_pt1 | contig 22194 bp, 16 predicted proteins | sample 8958161 | NCBI WGS metagenome assembly JADMIO01 (sample SAMN16585339, study PRJNA669376) | soil metagenome | isolation source: Crop rotation soil | place: USA: Cullars Rotation, Alabama | collected 2011
CTTGCGTTCGACGGCGCGGCTGTCGCGGGTCAGGAAGCCGGCCTGCTTGACGACCGTGCGGAGCGCCGGCTCATAGCGGGTCAGCGCCTGGGCGATGCCGTGCTTGACCGCACCGGCCTGGCCGGAAAGGCCGCCGCCGACGACGGTCGCGACGACGTCATACTGGCCCTCGCGCTCGGCGACCCCGAACGGCTGGTTGATGACGAGGCGCAGCGTCGGGCGAGCGAAATAAACTTCCTCCTCGCGGCCGTTGATCTCGATCTTGCCCGAGCCCGGCTTCAGCCAGACGCGCGCGATGGCATCCTTACGGCGGCCGGTCGCATAGGCGCGGCCGAACTTGTCGAGCTGCTGCTCGCGGAGCGGAGCGCTGTCCTGAGCGGGCGGCGGAGCGGCTGCCGCCGGAGCTTCCGTTGCGGGAGCTTCCGCGGCCGGCGCTTCGGGAGCCGGGGTGGCGCCGAGCTGGTCGGCGATCGATTCACGAGTGTCGGACATTATGCGCCCACCTTGTTCTTGCGGTTCATCGACGCGACGTCGAGCGTTTCGGGGTTCTGGCCGCCGTGCGGGTGCTCGGTGCCGTTGTAGAGGTGCAGGGCACGCATCTGGTCGCGGCCGAGCGGGCCGCGCGGGATCATGCGCTCAACCGCTTTTTCGAGCACGCGCTCGGGGAAGCGGCTGTCGAGCACCTTGCCCGCGGTGATCTCCTTGATGCCGCCCGGATAGCCGGTGTGCTTGTAGTAGATCTTCTGGTCGAGCTTGCGGCCGGTGAAGCGGACCTTGTCGGCGTTGACGATGACGACGTGGTCGCCGCAGTCGACGTGCGGCGTGTAGCTCGGCTTGTGCTTGCCGCGGAGGATATTGGCGACGATCGTCGCAAGGCGTCCGACGACCAGCCCTTCGGCGTCGATCAGATGCCACTTCTTCTCGACCTCGGCCGGCTTGGCCGACTTGGTCGTCTTCATCAGCGCCTTCATGGCTGAGGACCTCTTTCTAACGAGAAAAGCGGCGCCTCAGGGCACCGCCGTGAGCGCGCTAATTGCGGGAGAGGGGCGGAAAGTCAAGCAAATCCGGTCATTTCCGACAGGGTAAAATAATACCCTTTCATAAATCACGGCGGCGAAACGACTGGAACAGCCGGGGTCTCTTTTCCGTTTCACCAGCAACACGAAACGGGAGGAATATATGTATATCGGACTTGGCGGACTATTGATCCTTATCCTCATTCTGTGGCTGCTGGGCGTCATCTAGCAAGGGCAGGAAAGTGGTTTGAGGATGGAGGAGCTCGGCCCTACGGTCGGGCTCCCGTCCGCATATGCGCCGTTCAGGGGCAATCGGCTGTTTCCGGGGTCGAACGGGCGTATAGGCACGATAACATAAGTGAGGGTGAAGCCAGATGCCCGCGCCTACGCTTGTTCCGGGACTTTTCCAGGATGGAGCCGGGCTGGCAGTGGCGTCGAAGCTTGAAGCGTTCACGAAGCTGTCGAGCGACGATCGCGCGGCGCTGGCGAACGCGAGCAGGAATACGCGCTATGTGGATGCCCGCCGTGACGTGGTCGCCGAGGGCGACAAGCCACGCCATGTGCATCTCGTTCTCGACGGCTGGGCCTGCCGTTACAAGACGTTGCCGGACGGCAAGCGGCAGATCGTCGCCCTGTTCGTTCCGGGCGATTTCTGCGACGTCAACGTCTACATCCTGAAGCACATGGACCACAGCATCGGGGCGATCACCCGGCTGAAGGTCGCGATGATCACGCCGGACGAAATGAATGCCCTGACCGCCGAGCGGCCGCGGGTGACCCAGGCCTTGTGGTGGCATGAGCTGGTTACGGCCGCGATCCAGCGCGAGTGGACCCTGAACGTCGGGCAGCGAAGCGCCTATGAGCGGCTCGCCCATTTGCTGGTGGAGCTTTACCTGCGGTTGCAGGCCGTCGGCAGGGCCCGCGACGGGCGCTGCGATTTCCCGCTGACCCAGAACGACCTTGCCGATGCGACCGGACTCACCGCGGTTCACGTCAACCGCACGCTTCAGGAATTGCGGCGGGACGGGCTGATCGAACTGGAACGCAAGCAGCTGCAGATCCGCGACCTGCAGCGGCTGATGGACGTTGCGATGTTCAACGCCAACTATCTGCACCTCGATCACGAAGGCCGCCATCTCGACGCCAACGAGTGATTGGCCGCCGTGGTGGACCGTGCTGCCGTTTACGCAGGAGAAGTTTTCGACTTCTTCTCGTTGCCTCAAGGGACTGGGCGTTTTAGTCCAGCAATCCGCGCGAGCGGCAGAGTCGCCGTGCATAACCCATCCCGGAGAGCCTCAGTCTGTGCCGAGACGAGTCAAAGATTTCATCGACATCAGCGAATATACGTCGCTCGACGATCTGATCCGCTACCTGGAGACGATCCGGGACAATCTGCCGCCCGAGCATCGGGCGGAAATGAAGATTCGTGGCGATGAGGTTTTCGGCCGGCGACTGACGATCACCTATTTCCGCGAGCAGACGGCCGAGGAAATGGAGCTCGAGAACAAATATTCGGACGGCGACAAGGCCGCGGGCGTGTCGATCGAGGAACTTCGCCACAAGCTCGACGAGGTGCCGTTCACGCTCGGCAAGGCGAACGGCCGCTAGCTGAGATTCTCGCCGTTGCGGCTGACAAGCCGCTTGCGATCCCACAATTCGAAGCGGGCGCCGTCGATCATCCGATGCGCTTCCCGCAATGCGTCATCGTCGGCATCGGCCGCGATCCACTCGGCGCTGATAATCTTTCCGGCCCCATCGAGCCGGTACAGCCGGTAAGCAGGCAACGCACACCCCCCAAGTCGCAATCCCGGTATCACGACAATCCGGCGATTTGATTCACTTGCGTTAACGCGAACACTCGGCTTTGGTGCTGATATTGCTCGATTTTCTCGAACGTGTCGGGTGTGTAACCTAGGTTAACCGCAAAAGTGCGCGTGCCGTTGCAAGAAGTGTCGCGTAATGATCAGTGTGCATTTGAAGAAGCTGAGACGGCGTATCGAGATCAGCTCCGACGAAGAGCGGGCGATCCGCGATTCGGTCGCCGAAACCCGCAAGGTCGCGGCCGATGAGATCCTCATCAGAAGCGGACAGGAGCTCAATTCCAGCCTGCTGCTGCTCGACGGCTGGATGGCGCGGAGCAAGGACCTGGCTGGCGGCGAACGGCAGGTCACCGAGCTTCATGTGGCCGGCGACTTCGCCGACCTTCACGGCTTCACCCTGAAGCGCCTCGACCACGATGTCGTGACGCTGAGCGAATGCATCGTCGGTGTCGTTCCCCATGACCGCCTGAAGGAGATTACCGAGCGGCACCCGCGCCTGGGGCGAATCTATTGGTTCTCCGCTAACGTCGATGCGGCGATCACTCGCGAGCTGGCGCTCTCGCTCGGCCAGCGGTCCGCGATGTCGCGAATGGCTCACCTGTTTTGCGAGCTCTACATGCGGCTCGACGATGTCGGCCTGGCGCGCCGCGACGGCTTCGCCTTTCCGCTGACACAGCGCGAACTGTCAGAATGCCTGGGGCTGACCGTCGTCCACGCCAACCGCACCATTCAGGAGCTGAGGCGGAGAGGACTGGTCGAGCTGGAGAACCGGCATTTGACCATCCTCGACCGGCGCGGCCTTGAGGGCCTCGCCGAGTTCGATCCGGCTTATCTGTACCTCGAACGGTTGCCGTCCTAGCCGACGCTATCTTCGACCCAGTCCGCATAAGACCCCAGGATCTTGTCGATCGGCCAGGTCGCGATGCAGGGGACATCGTAGCTGTGCAGGCCGGCGATTTGGGTGATCAGCGCATCGGCCCGGTCGCTGGTGGTCTTGAAGATGGCGGCAACCTCGTCGGCCGTCTCGACCGAGCCCTTCCAGCGGTAGATTGAACGAACTGGCCCAAGGATATTGATGCAGGCGGCGAGCCGCTTCTCGATCATCCCAGGGCGCAATATCGTTGTACCGTATGGGCCAGTCAATACCATAGCCATACCGAAGGGGTGCAGAAAAATCCCAGTCGCTCCAGCGCTGGCAGCTTCTTCCCCAGGTTAATGATTTACCACCCACCTGGTAGCCGCGTATCCAGTCGAATGGTTTTTGTTGTATATAGGGATGATCGGCATCCTTCACAAAAAAATGCGCCGTACCTTCTCCATATCCCGCTGCTTTACTTATGAGCGGATTTTCTTTTAGTGCCTGTTGCGTAATGCGGTTGCGGTGTGCAAATTCCCAGGGATTTTTATTATACGTGGGATAATCTTTTATATGTTCAATATTCCTGCCTCTTTCTAATACCAATGTCTTTAGTCCTTTTTGGCACAGTTCTTTTGCGGCCCATCCGCCGCTGATGCCGCTGCCTATTACGATTGCGTCATATGTGTTTGCGTCTTTCATATAGTGTGTGGCTCCCCCGACTGCGTCGCGGGTTACGAAGCGGTTGTCCCTGCGGCACAATGCCCCATGTTTTAGTTCGTACCAGCAGGTGAAATACTTTTTAATCCGAATCCTATTTCCTACTTCTTATTTCTTGCTTCTTACTTCCTTCCTCCATCAATACTCCATGCGCCGGGGCCGGTAAAGATGAATACCAACGATAACAACACAAACAAAAACGGGTGTTGATCTTCATACCACACTTTTCCGTGCCCGATAACAAATGCGATGTATAGCATGGTGCCGATGGCTACTATCGCCGCCAGTCGTGTTAAAAATCCTACTATCATCAGTATACCGGCCACCAGTTCGGCACCTTTGCCAATATAGGTGAAGGCTTTTCCTGCAGACTGGTTTTTGAAAATATCCCAGGTCATATAGTTATCCATAGCCGCCTTATCAAAAATTTCCCATCCATGATAAGCCAGGAAAATACCGGTTATAATTCTTATCAATGCCAGTCCCTGCTGTTGCCAGATGGGAGAGGCAGAAAAAAACTTACTCATGTATAAAAGGATTTAGGTGTTGAATAGCTATTAGCTAACAGCTATTGGCTATTAGCTGTTACACCATAGGGTATTTAAATGTCGATTGCAGGTTTACTTTTCTGCCGCTCTTTCCTGATTCTCTTGCTGCTTCAATAATTTCCAGCACATGTAAGGCATGTTCAACATTTATGCGCGGTTCTGTTTTGTTCAACAACGCATCGGATATTACTGTTGCGCCTTGTTGCCATACATATCCTTCTGTATCTTCTACATGCCGTACGGGAGGATCAGTAAAAGAAGTAGCCAGGTCTACACCAAAGGGCGCCCAATCGTAACCCACTAATCCCATATTGCCCTTAGTACCCCAAATAGTGATCGTATGCTGGTTCTGTCCTTTTCCTTCATGACCGTAGGGATCGAAATAGTTGAAGCCACATTGCACATTAGAAATAGTGCCATTGCCATGATCCATTAATACGATCGTATTATCTTCTGCTTCTACTTTTATTTTTCCTTTATTGTCTACCGTGCGTTCGGGAGTTACAATGGTTGTCATGGCCATTACCGATTTTGCGGGGCCTAACAGCCCGGTTAAGGTAGCTAAATTATAAACGCCAAGGTCGGGAAGACTGCCGCCGCCTTTTTCGTAAAAGAAGGCTGACCAGGTGGGGCCCAGGTGACCGTAGTGCGCATGCGCTGTAGCTACTTTGCCCAGCTTGCCTTCCTGTATCGCTTTCGACATAAAAGCAAACTGCGGGCTGTTTACCACCGCAGGCGCTCCCCATATACGCAGGTTTTTTTGTTTGGCCAGGTCCACCAATGCTTTTCCTTCTTTATAAGAATTGGCTAATGGCTTTTCGCTCCACACATGCTTACCGGCTTCAAGCGCCTGTTTGTTCAGGCGGCCATGTTCCTGCATATCGGTAGTGGTTATGAGTAAATCGAATGGTGCACCGGCTAATAATTTATCTATATGCGGGTAAGCATTAGGGATATTAAATTCCTTAGCCCGTTTTTGTGCACGCTCATATACAATATCGCAACAACTTACTATTTCAATAAAAGAATTGGCTTTGGATAAATGCGGCAGGTAAACACCGGATACGCTGCCACAGCCAATGATAGCAACTTTTATTTTTCCGGCTTTGGCTTTTGCAAATCCTTCCAGTGAAGAAAGCAGCAAAGCGGCGCCTGCCATAGCTGTACGTTGCAGAAACTGCTGGCGTGAAATAGTGTTTGGCATAGTGTGGTTCTTTTAAAAAATTATTGATTATTAATTATTGATTACTGATTACTGGAATAATTAATAATCAATAATTAGTCATTACTTAATATATGGACTGCTGAAGCCCAGCTTCTTCAATCCGCTTTGAATTTCCGGAATATTCATGAATAATTTCCATAGTAACCCGCTGCGATAGTTTTCTATCATTACTACAATGGGTCCCTGGTCAATAGCCAAATGACTTTTTGCATACCAGTTATGATGAATGCTGAAGCCATCTACAAATCCATACTTGCTCCATATTTTATTTCCCAGTACGTCGTAGAAATAACGCATCGCTTCCATACTTTCCTTTGGTGTAAAGGCGATAGAAGAAATGGCTGCGGTGGGTTGTATTACGCCAAAATCAGTATCCGGGCAATGCGCCACATATCCTTTATAACTGTCGCCCGCGGTAAGTCCCCAGCATTTGTCGCTATAGCCCTTGTATTTTTTAGGGTTCTCTATACAGTAGGCGCGATTGATTAGTGTATGGTTGCGCACCTGTTCCCAATAGTCGATGCCGATAGTATCTTTTAAACCTTTCGGATCGATACCGAGGAAAGTGTATTGTTCAAAAAACAGTGGCCCGCCTTTATCATAATTACCTAAAGGAAGTTTATACCCATAATAGGTGTTGCCGTTTTTAAATCCGTTGCTTCCCGTCCAGGAGCCGTCATATACAGCTTTCGAAATCGGGTGAGTAGGTGACGAGGCAGACATGATATAGGTAATCAGGCATTCATTCCAGCCCCAAATACCGAAGTTCATATCAAAATCATTATTAGGGCTCCAGTGCCAGTATAATTTATTTTCGCCTTTGGTATGCCAGTTCCAGTTGGCAACATTCCACATTTGCGTAATGCGCTTGTTCAAATATTTTTCGCGGGCATTATTGGCAGTGTCTTTAAAATATTCGCGGGCACATAAGAAGCCCATTAATAAGTACGACGTTTCTACCAAATCAGCCGCATCATCTAACCGATCGAATTTTATCGTTTTGCCTGTACGGCCATTCATGAAGTGCGGATATATACCATGAAAGCAATCGGCATTAATTAAGAAGTCGGCAATTTTGATCAGCCGCCGTACTGCAGTATCCCTATTAATCCATCCGCGTTCTACGGCAACAATAATACTCATTATGCCAAAGCCGGTACCCCCAATAGCGCATGCATCCGGACCAAAAGTTGTTTTGCTGAAGTTGGGTTCGTCCCATGCTTCATTAATATAATCCCAATAATGTTCTGCGAGTACCGTATTGCTGCGTTCGAGCGCCAGCCCGCTTACAGGGTGTGCACCATGCCAGAAGAAGCGAAAAGTTTGACGCTGTACCAGGTCTAATAAAGCAGTATCGGAAAGTCCTTTTACCACCCCAACAACAGGAACGGCATTTTTTCGAGCAGGCACTTTTGTGGATTGAGAAAACAGGCCACTACATGCGAAGCAAGCAATAATCGTTAGCAAACATTTCATCATACTATATTTTGACATTCCGTCGCAGACGGAATCTCATTATAAATTAGGGCTTTGAAAGCCCAGGTTGGTCATTCCTGTTTTTACTTCGGGGCAACTCATAAACAAGTTCCACAATAACCCGCTCCGGTAGTTTTCTATCATAATTATAATCGGCCCCTGGTCAATAGCCAGGAATGAATCGGCAAACCAGGTATTATGTAAAGAGAAGGCATCTGTAAAACCATATTCTTTCCATAGCTTATTACCCAGTACATAATAATAAAATTTCAACGCCTTCATCGACTCGGTTGGGGTATACGGAAAAGAAGAGAGCGCTGCAGTAGGGGCAATTACACCTACATCATTTGTTGGCGAGCTGGCCGTATACCCGTTTGGTATATCACTGGCAGTAAGCCCCCAGCACGAATCGCTGTAACCAAAATAATTTTTCGAATTGTTTATGCAGTATTGGTTATTGATTAGTGTATGATTGGTATTCTGGTCCCAGTAATTGGCATATGCATCAGTTAAACCTGTGGGATTAATACCCAAAAAAGAATAATGCGCAAAGAACAACGGCCCGCCATACGCTTCACCCAGCGGCAGGTTAATGTTATAATAGCTCGTATTATTTTTCATGGCCCCATTTCGAGCAAAGCCATTATCATAAACAATTTTAGGAATAGAATGCGTGGTAGATGATGCCGCCAGCACATACGTAATCAAACATTCATTCCAACCGCTTATTTGATGATTCATTTCCCAATTGTAATTGGGGCTCCAATGCCAGTATAATACGTTTTGATTACCCTGCCTGAACCAATCCCACTCTACCGAATTCCAGATAGCATTAATATCGTTTCGCAATGCTGTTTCTTCTGCACCTGCGCCATTGAAGTATTGGCGTGCTGTTAATAATCCCTGTAATAAATAAGATGTTTCTACCAGGTCGGCGCCATTATCTTTTGTGCTGAAGGGAACCACTGCTCCTGTGCCGCCATTTAACCAGTGCGGGTAAGCGCCATGAAAACGCTGCGCGGTATTTTTCAAAAAGGTAACCATTTTTTGTACCCGTTGCAATCCGTCTGCACGGGTAACAAAATTCCGGTGTATGCCGGCAACAATGGCCATAATACCAAAGCCGCTTCCACCCGAGGTAACCACATCGCCCGATGTATTTCTTTCGCGGGCCAGTCCACTCACCGGGTGACCGAAGTCCCAAAAGTATTTGAAAGTTTGTTGTTGTACCAATGTCAGCAATGCATCATCCGTTATAGCCGGAAATTTTCGCGACGAATCGATGGCAGTGATCAAGTCTACATCTACTCCATTAATAAGACGGCCACCATTGGTACTCTTCAGCTGATCGGCCACTGTAACCTTGTAACGGGTAATGGCGCTTAATGGTTGCGAGGGAGTAATGATAACTACGCTATCGCCTTTTTCATACGTAGCTGTATAAGTAACCGGGCCGCCGGAGGCTTCTTTGTATTGTATGTTGGCATCAACAGTCGATTTATTTATGGCTGCAGGAAAAGTAAACCGTACTGCGCCATTACGCGAAACTCCATAATTAGCTGTTTGAGATACTAATCCACTAACTGCCCAGGAAGTAATAGTAAAATTAACCGGTGTAGGCGGCGGGTTTGGTGGCGGTGTAGATCCGCCCTTGCCGCAACCATACCATGCTGCACTAATGAGTAGTACCCAACCTATGTTGAAAATAGTTTTCATAAATAATAGTCGTATACCGGAATTATCGTTTGCTGATTGCTGCATCCGGTTTGGTTCCATAAAATAACAGGCTACCGTTGTTACGGGCAACCACCAACAGATCTTCCTTATTAGCAGTACGTATCCATTTCATGTCGCGTATTTGTCCTTTCGCATTCGTCATAATCGATTTGGTTACCTGGCTACTGTTGGCATCCATATCAAAACAAACCAACGGCGCGGCATCATACTGACCTTCATAAGGAAGCACGCCAAAAAAGTTTCCTCCTGCCATATAGCTGTTTGGCCGTTTAGCGGGCAGCAATGAAAATACCGGCGACCATTGTAAGGCTGCAGGCAAATCTTTTCGGGTGAAGTTTCCTTTGCCGTCATTTATAAATAGGGCTGAAGCTAAATCGTCGGCCTGTAGTTTAATCATTGAACTTCCACTCAAATCAAAAATTTCGCTAACCGATTTCCCTGCATAGTCGGTATAATACAGGAATTTCTTTTTTATAATGGGTAACACCTGTTCAATTTCATCTTTCGGCAAAAAAGGATATTCTGTATTGCCGATGGTATAAGCCATTACCGGTTCCGTTTGGCCGTTACCATCAAAATCGTTCACATATAATTTCAATGGTCCTGTTTTGCCCGAAGCCAGCTTGCTGTTCAATCCCCAGTTACCGGCGAGTATATCCACAGATCCATCTTTGTTTACATCCGCAATAGTTAAGCATTGCCATAAGCCACTTCCTGTTTCAATTTTTGTAGCAATGAATTTGTTTTGTTTATTGATGAACACCGTTACCGGCATCCATTCACCTGCTATTATCAAATCATTTTTACCATCTTTATTTACATCGGTGATGGCCGAAGCGGTTACCATGCCAATATCTTTCAGCGCTATCATATCATCGCCGGCAGGCTGAAACTGGCCATGCCCGTTATTCAACAGCAGGTAACTGGTTTGAGGTAAGCCATAAGCTTGTGCATTAGCCAACGTGCCTACAAATAAATCTACATCGCCATCGCCATCCATATCAGCAGCGCTTACGCATGATTTATTCGCATATAAGGGAGGAAGATTTTTTTCTGCCTTTGTAAAATGCCCTTTGCCATCGTTCAGGTATAACCGGTCTAACAAAGCGGCGTTATTACCATAGAGTTTATATCCCCCGCTTACGACGTACAAATCGGGCCAGCTGTCGCCATTGGCATCAAAGAACACCGCGTCTACGTCTTCACAAGATGCATCGGCAATAAAAACGGTGGTATCTGCGGTAATAAATTTACCATCGCTGCCCTGCACCAATAATACTCCTGCCTGGCCAGTAGCGCCGCAAACAAACATATCGTCCAATCCATCTTTATTTACATCACCCGTAGCTATTTTAGGACCGCGCGCAGAAAGTGCATGTGGTATCAGGTACTGTGTATTAAAATCGGTGAGGGCGTCTTCTTTATGTTTCCAGTATGTTTTCAGTGGAGAAGTTAATGAATAAAACTCCGCTGATGGTTTAGGAAAAAACTGTTGCTGGTCAAATTTTCCCGAGGCATTTTTTCTATCGGCCACCAGCAGTTTATTGGCCGCAACATTTTTTTGTACTTCATAACTGGCATCGGGCCATACAATCAAAACACTGTCTATGGCAGCTAATGAATCTAACCCAAAGTGTAACCGCTCAAAAGAAGCTGACTGAAAACCGCGGGTAAGCATCAGTTGTTCGTATTGTATACGGCCACGCTGAAAAACATACGCTTTAGTACCAATACCAAAACGGTTCAGGCTATCGCCACGAAATTGTATATCTAAATAATTTTTAGCAGGAGAATTATTCTGGTAGATGACTGCTTTGGAATGTATCGGGTTTACGATAATATCCAAATCGCCGTCATTATCCAGGTCGGCATAAGAAGCGCCGGTGTAATATCCTTTTTGATGAGCTATGCCCCAGTCATGGCTTTTATCGGTAAAGCCGCCTTTACCATTGCCCTGGAACATAAAGCAGAAGGCTGCGCCATCGGGCATTTTTTCGGTAGCCTTTGCATCCAGCGCCGGGCCATTGTTATAATTTTTCTGTTTGGCCAGGTCAGAAACAAAACGCACATAATCCAAATCGGCAGTACGTTTTACAATACCGCTGGTAACAAAAATATCTTTGTTGCCATCATTATCAAAATCGGCCATCAGCGGTGTCCAGCTCCAGTCGGTGGCAGCAACTCCGGCTAACAAAGCAATATCACTAAAGCTGGTTCCATCTCCATTATTTTGTTGCAGGCAATTGCGCGAAAATTGTGGCTGGTAACCGTTATTGACTATTTTATAATTGTATATATCTACACGTTCGTCACTGCCGTAAGTTTTTATTGTTTTTTCATCGGGTGGCAACATATCTACTGTTACAATATCCAAATTACCGTCGTTATTAAAATCGGCAATATCATTACCCATGCTAAAGCGGGAATAATGATTAAATACTGCAGCGCCGCTTTCGGTAAAGGTGCCGTTATGGTTGTTGACGTAGTAATAATCGTTTTCGTGAAAATCGTTTCCTATATAAATATCTTCCCAGCCATCGTTGTTGATATCGGCTACCGCTAATCCCAAACCGAAACCGAGGTAGCTTTCATAAATGCCCGAAGCAGCGGTTACATCGGTGAATTGAACTTTGCGCCCGCCCCCGCCCCCATCCCCTGAAGGGGTGAAAGATCGCAGACCATCATTTCTAAAGAGCTTATCGCCCGCCAGCGGGTCTTTTGTACGCCGGTGCGAAGTATCTACAATATACTGGTGAGGATGATCGCTTTGATTAAGCAGGTAACAATCCAAATCGCCATCATGATCATAATCGAAAAAGGCAGCCTGCGTAGAATAGCCCGAAAAATCGAGGCCATACAGCTCTGCACTTTCTGTAAATGAAAGGGAACTGTCGCCCTGTTTTCCATTGTTTATATATAACTGGTTTCGGCCGGTTAATCCATGCTTGCGGCTTACTGCGCAAACATAAATATCTAAAAAGCCATCGGCATTAATATCGGCTACAGTTACGCCGGTACACCAGTCGGCAGTACCGGCCACACCGGCTTTGGCGGTAATGTCTTCAAAACTGAGATTTCCTTTATTAAGGTAGAGTTTATTTTTTCCTTTGCCATTGGCGGCAAAATAAATATCGGTTAGTCCATCATTATTAAAATCCGCAGCAGCTACTCCTGCGCCGCTGTAATAATTGATGTAATACAAAATACCCAGGTGATCGTTTTCCGTGGGAATATTTTCAAATTCAACATGCGTTTGTGAAGCAGGTAAGGCGGCAAATGTTTTGGGCCGGTTTTCTTTGGCCGAATTACAGGATGTAGAAAAGATACTTCCTGCCGCAAACAGAAGAAGAATGTATGTCGCCTTTCTTATAAAAAAATGACTAGTCAAGTAGTAGCGGTTGACCGGGGGAAAAAATGTCAGCTCATTTTTGGGTGAAGGGAAAAAACGGGTTCCGGTGTTATACGGAACCCGTTCCATTTCCTTATGTGCACGCCTTATCCTTTAAACCATTAATAGTATTGTTCTTATAATTTGCTGGACACTAATGCCGATACTTCAGCGGCGCTAAGCGCTTTACTATATAACCTGAACTGGTCAAGGTCTCCTTTCCAGGTAGAAGATAACCAGTCGTCTGTATCGTATTTAGTGCCAGGTCCGGCTCCTATTTTCAGCTCTGTCACCTTAGAGTTATCAATAGCAATATCGCCATGCGAACCCCATTGTGGAGTAAAGGCATTAGCTGTGCCATCTTTATACAAGGTCAGTTTGCTGGTAGTGGCATCGTATACAAATGCCAGGTGATGCCATGCGTTATCCAACAATCCGGGAATGGCGTTACCACCTTCCCAGGTCATCCAGCTGTCTGCACCGTTCTTATCTACCACAAATAGTTTCACACCGCAGGCGGTGTTGTTACCTTCCAAAAAAACCATCATGGTGCCTTCTGACCAGCTGCCGATAGTAGAGGGCATACTCATAATATGTTCTGGCCCATTAGTACCGGTATTATTTTTAGTTTGACCATCTCTTTTATACCAGAAGGCAATGGTGAAACTTTTCGCAGCTATAAGCCAATCGTTGGGCTTGGCGAATTTGATGTATTTTTTTGCTTCTCCCTTTACCGCTTTACCGCTAATACCATTTACAGACGCTAATGGATTGCTGGCAGGGAAAGTTGCCCTTATGCTATCTACTGCATTCATAGCCGAATTGTTTCCGGTTCCATCAAATGCCAGGTAAAAGTTCAACGGTCCGCCGGGAGGATTGTTATCTTTTGGATAATCTCCCAGTGCGGGCCTGTCTTTCTTTTGGCAACCGAATAACAACAGGCATGCTGCCAGTGAGGGCAGTGCGTAGGTGAAAATTTTCTTTGCTTTCATAAAAAAATATTTTCGGTTCAACACTTATTATTCTGATCCTTCTGTGCTTCTTACTTATTTAAGCAGCACAGGAAAATAACTATTATGGATAATCGGGGTTTTGTACCAGCTTACCACCCGACTTATCGATGGCCGATTGTGGCAGCGGCATATATTTATCTCTTGGCTCGAACGTAATACCCATACCGGCAAACGTGGTTTGCGCTAATCCCCAACGTACCAGGTCAAAGAAGCGTTCGTACTCCATCGCCAGCTCTGCTCTTCTTTCTCTGCGTATAGCTGTTCTTAATGTTGCCTGGTCATTTGTAGTCACTTCGGGCAAAATAGCATTATTACCACCTCTTGCGCGGGCACGCACCTGCTCTAAATACCCTTTTGATTTGGTAATATTTGCTGCACCACCCAATTCATTGGCCGCTTCGGAAGCCATCAGCAATACATCGGCATAACGGATGATGATCATATCCAGCCAAAGGCTGAAGCGATCGCCAGTGGCAGCGCGGCGTGCAGGATCACTGTGCACTTTTCTATTCCAGTAAGGACGTGCCAAAGGTGGTGATTGCGGAACCAACTGACCGTACTGGTCGGTTTGACCTGAATAAAGAATAGTAGCATCTTTACGCGGGTCGCTGGCTTCGTAGGAGTTTACCAGCACCTGGTTAGGTGAATTCCATCCCCAGCCTAAGTCCCAGTCGCCCGAACCACGTACGCCCTGGTATTGGGCAAAGCTGTTACTAAAACTTTGTGAGCCATTTTCATTTTCATAATTCTGAATTTCAAAAATGGACTCTTTACTGTTTTCACCGGCTTCAGTAAATATTTTACTGTATGGAGAAATCAGTTCATATTTCTGCGAGTTGATAACTTCTTCAGCTTTAGCCAAAGCACTTGCCCAGTTGCCACGGAACAGGTATGCTTTTGCCAGCATGGAATTAGCCGCTCCTTTTGTTACACGGCCAACAAATTTTGGATCCCATTCAGGAGGAAGTACGGCGGCGGCAGCCTGCAGGTCGGCGTCTATCAATGCCCAAATATCCGCTTCCGGCGACTTGGCAACGTTTGCCTGCGCAGGATTGGTTATTTTAAAATCTATTTTTGGAACAGCACCGAAAGAACGTACGAGATCAAAATAAGCCCACGCACGCATAAACTGTGCTTCCCCTTTATTGATAAGGCTGGGCGCGTCTGTTAGTCCTAATGAATCCACATCATGAATGATATTATTAGCCAGAGAAATAAAGGCATAATGATCATCCCAATAGGCAGTCATTAACCAATGGTCTTTTGTATACAGGAATTTATCATAAAACTCTTCTGAGTCGGAGCCGTCTGTAGGCGTACTTCCTTTGTCGGCATCATCTGAACGGGCGCTATGCACCATCAGGAAGGGCAACTGGGTCATGCCCCAGTTTCGTGTTGCTGCGTATAAACCAAAAATCTGCTCTTCCAGTTTTCCCTGTGCCACGTCGCCATCAATAGCAGCTCCCAATGGTTTACGGTCAAGAAATTTTTTACAGCTCAATGGGCCAACTAGTAATGGAATAGCCATTAATATGAGCCAATATTGCTTTTTGATTTTCATACTTAGTAAGTTTAGAAAGTAACATTAATACCGGCAGAATAAATTGCCGGAATGGGATAAGAGCCGCCATCTACACCAAATGCTGTTGCACTACCCCCAAACTCGGGAGTAAAGCCAGAGTTACGTTTAAAGGTCTTAACGTTCTGCCCGTTTACGAACACCCGCAGTGACCTGATATGAATTTTAGAAAGTGCCCCTGGATTAAAATTGTACCCTAACTGTACATTACGAATACGTAAATAACTTCCGTCTTCGATCATATACGTTGAGTTTTGGCGGTTGATAGCATGTGCATCACTAACTGCCGGTTCCCAATTGGAAGTGCCTTCGCCATTCCAGCGGCCAACACGTGCGGCACGGTAGTTAAATACAGCAAAGGTTGCTCCATTGCCCCAGTTACGGAAGATCTCATTTCCATATACCCCCTGGAAATCGATATTAAAGTTGAAGCGTTTGTATTCTGCTCCTAATGAAAAACCATAAATAAAGTCTGGTGTCGGGTTACCAATTATGGTCCTGTCTTTATCATCAATTACACCATCACCATTCAAATCTTTGAATTTAATATCGCCGGGGCCATATTCGCCCAGTGATGAGGCATTGGGTGCTCCCAGTTTATCGGCATAGCTCTGGTATAAACCATCATGCACATAACCATAGAAATAACCGATAGGATAACCGGCGGTAACACGTGAAGCGCCTTCAATAATTTCGAAACCGGTTTGATATAACTCGATTACTTTATTATCCAGCGTAGTAATATTTCCACTTAACGTATACCGAAGGCCATTACTCAACTCATCGCTCCAGGTAGCGGAAGCCTCAATACCTTTGTTTTCAATTTTACCGGCATTGGTAACACCAGGTTTTTGCCCGTTAATACCCGGGTAGTTGGTGAGCAGGTTATCGGTCTTTTTATTAAAGTAATTTACTTCAACAGATAACCGGTTTTTAAGAACCGCAAATTCAACACCTATTTCTTTTGAATCTACTGTTTCCCATTTCAAATTAGGATCAGCAATAAAAGAAGGAGTATATGCCGGAACCACGTTGGCGGGGTTGCCAAACACTGCTGCCACACCACTGGCTAATAAGGGGTAAAACGGGTAATGTATTTGCGTATACTGGTTACCCAAAATACCCCATGAAGCTTTCAGCTTGGCAAAATCGATGAAGGTAACATCGCTCATGAAATTTTCACGCGATAATTCCCAGGCTGCGCCTACTGCCACAAAATTTTGGTAGCGGTTTTTGGGAGAAATATCAGAAGAACCATCACGACGGAAAGAAGCATTCAGCATGTACTTACCCTCGTAGTTATATAATAACCGGGCTAAGTATGAAACAGTAGCCTGCTCCCATTGTAAAGGCATTTCGGAAATGCCGAATATATCCTTCCCGTGGCTTATGGCTGTTTGCTTTGTTGTTGGATCACCAAACGGGTTATCGAGGTACCAGAAACGTTTGTTGAAAGGAATGGAATCGCCGCCGGCTTTTTGGCGTACCCGTCCATTGGTTTCGGTAAAGCTGTTGAAGTTGGTAGTAAAACCGCCCAGTACAGTAATGCTATGTCCACCAATTTTTTCCTTATAGGTTAACAAATATTCCTGTTGAAATTTGCTATACCTGTTTTCCTGCTGGTAAACTTCTGAAACCGTATTACCCGCAGTTACATTATTAAAGTCTGCTGCATAAGTATAAATAATCGGAGTGTACCTGCGTTGATTATTAAACCCGAGATCGGCATAATAAGTAGCCTTGAAACTGAACTTCCGCAAAAAATTAACCTCGGCAAAAATGCTACCTACCGCACGGTATTCCTGCGAAAGGTCTGTGCCTTTTCTTCCTTCTACACTTAACAATGGATTTTCAATTTGCGGTCCGCCGATTTCATCAGGCAGGCGGTTATACACACCATACTGTGTATTGAATGGCTCTACAATAGGAGTAGCATTTATTGCACTGCCAAAACCACCCAATTGAGGCAATGTAGCGCGATAGCCATTTACATTAAACCCTATTTTCAAAAACTGGGCAACTTTCAACTCATCATTAATCGATAACAACAGCTTTTCCAGTTTCTCATGTTTAATTACACCGTCTTCGCGTATATAACCAAGACCCATGTAAAATTTATTCCTGTCGGTGCCACTGCTGATGCTGATATTATTGTTGGTAATAAAACCTTTTTGCGATATCAGGTCAACCCAGTCGGCATTACCATTATATAAATTAAAGTTGGGGTATGGTACCTGTCCCTGGTTAACCCGTTGCTCGGCATATAGTGTTTTAAATTGCGCGGCATCGGTCAGCTCAATTTTATCTACTACATTTTTGAAGCCGGCGGTAGAGCTAAGGTTAACGGTCAATTGACCGGTCTTTGCTTTTTTGGTAGTGATAATGATTACACCGTTAGCACCACGAACGCCGAAGATGGCGAGAGAAGAAGGGTCTTTTAATACCTCCATCGACTCGATATCGTTCGGATTAATAAAGTTGATATTATCGTTCAGTAAACCATCTACCACATATAACGGCTTGGTTTGCGTACGGCTGATAGTACCGCGAATGCGGATATCAGGCTCCTGCCCGGGCTGGCCAGAGTTTACTACCGATACACCCGCTACTTTACCCTGTATAGAAGCTATCGGGTTGGTATTGGGTTTATCGGCCACATCTTTACCGGTTACTCTTGAAATGGAACCGGTCAGGTCGCGCTTGGTAGCGGTACCATAACCGATAACAATTACTTCGTCCATTTTATTGGTGCTTTGCACCAGTTTAATGGAGAAGGTAACCTGTGAGCCTACTGTAATTTCCTGGCTTACGTAACCTATAGCAGAAATAACCAGTACCGCATTATCGGGTACGGTTAAAGCAAATTCTCCTTTAGCATCTGTAGTTGTTCCGCGTGATGTGCCTTTTACCGAAACAGATACCCCGGTAATGGGTTCGCCCGATTCGCTGGTTATTACACCTGTTATACGAACATCGCGTTCGTCGGGCAGTTCGGAGCGAATGGCCACTAAATTATTTGCGAGCAGTTTATAGGTTAACTGGGTGCCATTAAACAACGAGCTCATCACCTCGGCAAGCGGCGCCTGCTGAAAGGAGATGGTTACTTTTTGCTTCAGGTCTCTTAACCGGCTGTTATACAGGAAACGAAAACTTCCCTGCTTTTCGATAGTGGTTAAAACTTTACTGATTTCTACATCCTGCACATTTAACGTAATGGTCTGCGCATTGGCATTTGCCAGCACGTCAAATACACAGAACACGGTCAGGATCAATGTAAGTTTCATAATCATGAATAGCTTTAGGCACACCGGGGGCACCCTGGTTGCCGAAAGAGTATTTTTCATACTTTTATTAATTAGGGTTATTAATACAGAAACCGTTTTGGAACTGTTATACCGCGGTTTCTTATTTTACCTGTAAAACGGGGAATGCGTCAACATTTCCCGTTTATTTTTTTAAGGTCTATGAAGAATTGTATTTCATTGGCATAAGCAAAAGGCTATTTTAATAATCAGTAAATAATCACAGTATTGGTGTTACTCTTATCATTAATTACTTCATAACTAAACTGTGTGTTGGTACAAAAACGCAACGCTTCCAATGCCTGCAACAGCGACTCATTTTCCAGCGTACCGGTAATGAAAACATCTTCCAGTTTTTTGTTACGAAATACAAACTGCACATTATACCAGCGCTCCAGTTTTATGGCCAGCTCACTAAAAGGCTCATCTTTAAAAGAGAGTTTATCTTTTGTCCATGCCGCTTCAATAGCCGTAGTATCGCCTTGCTGGTAAGTCAGCTTGCGAATAGCTACCAGTGGCTCTTTATCTTTACTCTTATATCGTTTATCTACCAGCACTGATGAATCTGATCCTTCATTCAACACTACCAGCTTTTCATTCGGTTTCAGCATAAATTTTTCATTCGGCCGTTTGCGTACCACTACTTCTACGCTTCCATGAATTAAACTGGTTTCGGTAGTTCTGTCGGTAGGATAGCTTTTCACATTGAATTGTGTACCCAATACTTTTACATCTATAGTTTGGGTATGAATGATAAATGGTTTGGTGGGATTTCTTACCACATCAAAAAAAGCCTCACCCGTAAGTGATACTTCGCGTATAGTGGAACCGTAATTTTCTTCGTTATAGGTAAGCTTACTGCCGGCATTTAACCACACATGCGTACCATCGGGCAATTGCATTTTGGTACGCGAACCATAGCGGGTAAATATTTCGCCGGAAGCCGCATCGCGTGATTTGGCAATAACCGGTATTCCGGTCTCCCCTTTTCTCCACCAAAAAACACCCCATGCCGATACCAGCAACAGGATAGCGGCAGCCGCTGCCCATATATACCTGCGGCTATTATTTTTTTGTGTTCCTTCCAGTAAATATTCGGTAATACCGGTTTCGTTTTCCGGCGTTGTAATCACTACGCCTTTTTGCTGCATGCGTTCTTTATGGCCGGCATATAATACATCCAGCTCTTCTTCGGAGGGAGCTTCCGGGCCTTGCATCCATACGTCGCTAATTGTTTGAATGGGGACATGAATAGAGGGATGATCGCGCAGCAATAGATCAAGCTCCTGGAGTTCTTCGTCTGAAGCCTCCTCAGCCAGTTTACGAGCAATAAGTTCCCATACGCGGTCTGCAGACATATAGCAAGTGAGGTGGTTAACCTATATATAAGGAGCTTTTTTTCGGCGCGATCTACCAAAGGAGTTGAAAATATTTTTTTGAGGAGCTTTTAGCTGTTGACCTTTAGCTGTTAGCAGCTAATAGCTAAAGGCTAAAAGCTAATAGCTAAGTAATTAGAAACGAACGACTTTACGGAGGTTGATATTGATGGTGTTTCCTATTTTGCGGAGTGCTATAGCCAATTGGTTATCAATGGTTTTTACAGAAACATTGAGTATTTCGGCCACTTCTTTGTAGCGTAAGCCATCTTCCTTAATCAGCTTGAAAATAATTTTACAACGGGGCGGTAACTGGTTAATGGCCTGGTCTATGCGGGCCTTCATTTCAGCCGTTACCATCAATTCTTCGGGATTATTATACGTGCTTTTTAATTCAACCGCCAGTTCGTCGATGGTGATGGCAACCTGCTTTTGTTGCCTGAGCAGATATTTAAGCGCGGTATTTTTTGTGGTAACGTATAAGTATACTTTGATGTTCTCGATCTCTTCCAGTGTGCGGCGGCGTTCCCAGATGATGATGAATACATCGGAAACAATTTCTTTAGCCATTTCCGAAGAGCGAACAAAAGATTGTGCGAATTGAAGTAATGGTTTATAGAACGAAAAGAACAACTCTTTATAAGCTGTTTCATCGTCATATAGAGCAATACGCCGTTGTAGTTCTTTTAAGCTCGCGGTGGGTGGCATAGCAATTACGTCTTTGGTAAGACCAGTGCACTAAAAGTTACGCTGCCTACACAAGGTAAGTAAAAATCAAAAAACACTACAAAAGGTCAAATTGCGGCAAGAAGCTTATAAGCCGCTTAAGGTAAGTCCAATCTGGAATGGCCGTATATCGGGACCAAATCCTTCTTTAATAAATGCATTGATTTGGTAACTGCCGTATAAGCCAAGGGCTCCATATCCGATGCGGGCCGTTGCCTGTAACCGGGTTCCGTTAAAATAGCGTTTGGCCTTTTCCTTTTGTGTAAAGGAGTTTATTACACCACCATTGCTATTGAGCAGGTTTTTGCCTTTGGTATGGGCACTTAATAAAGTACCGATTTTACCTCCGATGGCAAACTTCCAGCTTTTGTTGGTGTTGGCCGGGTTGGCGGCAAAACGCAACTCGATAGGCGCTTCGAGGTAAGTAGTATTGAGCTTATACTTTTTGAAGTGATTGGTATCGGCTACATTTTGAAAGGTAAGGGCATTGCTGGTACGGCCGGTGATATCGATATAGGTATCTTTAAAAAACACGTTGTCGCTTCCGAAGCCGGCACCGATGCCTACGCTAAAACGCGGGTCGGTTTTGAACGGCAGGTCGAACATAAAATACATATTGAAACTACGGGAGAATCCTTTTGTTTGCAGGGTATCGGGCTGTTGCGACCAACCATTATAACCCAATTGGAGCATAAAGTGATCATTGGCGCGGTTCGACAGGTTTAATTTACTCCAGTCTCTCTTTTGCTTCTTTGCAGTGGAAGTGGTGGTGCTATCCTGTGCAGTTAAAGTATGGGTTAAGGCTAATGCGAGAAATAGCGTAAACAATTGCTTCATACTGTCTAAAATGAGTGTCAAATGTATCTTACCGGCGGTTAATGAAAGGTTAAGGTTAAAGAAAAGCCCATGATAGTCAACCATGGGCTACAACATGTTAAGTGAATATGCGGAATGTGCTAAACCTGTTTATCAATAACTCACCCGCAATTTTGTGGATCCTGTAGGATTTGAACCTACGACCCTCCCGACTTACAGTCGGGATGCGCTAACCGCCTGAGCAATTAGTTGTTGTAGCCGAATCCTGTTTTTCCATGCCTTCAACTGCTTCTCTCTTTTTAATGCTTCTGTTTTATTTAGAAAACTTTCGGTATAACATATCTCCCAGTCTTTCGCCTTGCCGGTAAATCCGCTATGCCTACCCAAATGCTTCTTCAATCGTTCAAAGGGGTCATGAGAAGAGCCGATGTAATAAAGATCTAATGTTTTTGAATAGAGGATGTATACATAGTATTTCATCCCTAATAGTTATGTGGATCCTGTAGGATTTGAACCTACGACCCCCTGATTATGAGTCAGGTGCTCTAACCGTCTGAGCTAAGGATCCGTCCTCTTACGAGGTAAAAATTTAATAT
>JADMIO010904400.1_pt1 | contig 22192 bp, 18 predicted proteins | sample 8958161 | NCBI WGS metagenome assembly JADMIO01 (sample SAMN16585339, study PRJNA669376) | soil metagenome | isolation source: Crop rotation soil | place: USA: Cullars Rotation, Alabama | collected 2011
GCCAGCACCGCCGTGGCGCCGTGGTGGCGGAGCCCGTCGGGCATCAGTTCGCGCGCACGCCGAGCCGCAACAGCATCGGCGCGTGCTCCCGGCGCTCGCCCACTCGAGCCACCGCGAACGCGATCATCGGCAGCTGAACCTCGGCGCGGTAGACGAGGTAACGCGGTTCCCAATCGGGCCGCCACTTGTCCTTGAACTCGAAGAGGCCTTTGAAGTTGAACGCGGTGCCTTCGCGTTCGTAGATCGCTCGTAGTGTGCGCGCGACGACACCCGTTCCTTCGATATTGGCGAGTGGGGCGAGGCCGAGCGTCATTCCTCGAAGTCCTTCGTCGCGGAACCGTTCGATGAGGTGAACCAGCATCAGCTCCATGACACCGTTGGGCGCGTCAGGGCGTCGACGCATCAGATCGAAATTGCCGATGCCCGAGCTATACGGCGGCAACACGTTCACGAACGCTTCGATTCGACCTTCGTTCGATCGGGCCACCAACACGGCCGTATCACGCAGATATTGCGGTTCGAACGCCCCGACGGAGAAACAACGCTCACGGTGCCCGCCATCGGCCAGCCACGCGTCGGATACTTCGCGTAGCTGGGTCATCGTATCCGCATCGATAGGTTGGGCGAGCTCGGTTATGACCATGCCCTCCTTCAGGAGCTGTCGATTCTTGGTTCGTGTGCGCTTGAAATGACTACCCTCCAAAGTGAAGGACTGAACGGGCACGATCGCCTCTTCACCGATCTTCAACTTGCGCAGCCCGACAGAGCTCAGTAGCTCCGCTCCCGGCCCGCTCACCTGGTGGAACGCGAAGGACCAGCCGTTGAGTTCGCAGTACTGGACGAACGATCGCGCCACCGCTCGACATGGCTCTTCTTCACCGATTGGTTCGCCGAGAGCGACCGCGGTGGAGCCAACGAGTCGATAGGTGAGAAACGAACGACCGTCGTCCGCGATGTAACGGAGCTTGTCGTCGAGCAAGTGGAAGTGCGCCAATCCGGTGGTCGCGTGTTGCTCGAGCAATCGACGAATCTGGTCGTGTTCGGCACGATGCACCGGCGTTCCGATGATTACCGGATGCACGAAGTGCCAAATCGACACCAGTACCACGACGATCATCAAGAAGCGCACCGAGTCGATGAACCAGACCCCGTGATGACTGATCGGATCGATCGTTGTCGATGGGAGGATGAACAACAGTCGTGCTGCCTGTACGGACGACTCACCGATCTCATGTGGCTCGCGAAAAGCGCTGTCCATCAGCCATAGTCCGCTCGTGCCGTAGACGTACACAAGCGCACTTCCGAGAAACAACCAACGCAGGCCCTCACGGACGTACGCCTGGTCGCTTCGCGCAGGGAACAATTGGCGTGATCCGAGCAGCGAGAACCCAACCGCGATCGTCGGCGCGAGCCCGACGATGTCGCCACGACGTAGTGGGTGGGCAATTGCCGACAGCGCGATGACCGCCACACAGATCTGCCATGCGTGTCGCTTGCCGTGCCACAGGCTGCGGAGCGATCCCAGAAGTACGAGCCCGCACAACAGGAGCACATAGCGCGACGTGACGGTCGCGACGTGCTGCCGGCCCGGGTGCAGGAACGCGACGCGCACGATCGGCCGACGCTTGGCGGCGAGCAGGATGTCCAGCGCACCGAGCAACATGACACTCACAGCAATGAGACGCCGGCGTTTGGCGCCGGGCATCGCCGACCGCAACGCCGTCATCGCTCGCCTTCGGCGACCGGAATAGAGGCCGCGAGTGCGCCCGCCGCGAGCGGAATCCACACCTCGAACGTGCGTTGGGCGATTACCACTGCGGCAGCGACCGGACCGGACACCGAGTAGGAGACGAGGACCGCGCCCAGCGAGGCCTCGGCGAATCCGAGACCCGCGGGCAGTAGGCCGACGATAGAGAAGAGCGTCGACACTGCGTACCCGACCAGTGGGACCGTGAGCCCGGCACGAACCCCGAAGGCGCGAAGGGAAACCCACACAACTGCGACGCTAACTGCCTCGATTGCCAGCGCGCCCGCGAGCGCCGGCACCATCGCCGATGGTCGTTTGCGCACCAACTGAACCGAGTCGAACAGTTCGTCGGCCGCATCGTCAGAGTGGCTCGGCGGGTAGGCGCGGTGAAACAACTTGTACATGCGACTGCGGATCCGGCCCGGCAACGAGTAGATCCACCGTACCGAGGAGCGGCTTTGGGTGGCCGAAACAACCGCGGCGAGTACGAGTACGAAATATCCGATGAACACGACAGCTGCGATCGCATCGGCCGTGGAAAAGTGTCCGTCGAAGAGCAACACGATCAACGCCGTGAACAAGATCAGGGCAAACGCGACATCGCTCATAACGACTACGAGCATGTAACCAGCGGTCACGCGATAGCCCGGTTGACCCGCTCGCACAGCTTCGCGTCGATAGGCGCTCAGACCGGCGACGCCACCCGACTTCGCCACGATGTTCAGCGAATGAGCAACGACCCCCGCCCGAACAAGCGAAACGATCGGCAGATGAACACCGACGGCGACCAGTGCCGCCCGCCGAGTGACGACATACAGGACCATTAGTGAGGTCGACAGGAGGGCGCCGAGCGCGACCCAGCCCAGTTCTGCATGGCGCAATGCCCGCGTGGTCGTACCGATGTCGTGGCGATGCAGAACCAAGAAGATCACGAAGGCCATCGCCACGAGGAGCGACGCGAACCTTCGACGGGTCATCGGGGCCGATGGTAGTGATCCGCGGGCGATCTTCGGCGCCGCGACGAGCGGTCCGTCCGACCGGACGTCGGCGGCATGGCTCCTAGGCACGACGAACCGATGTTGGGTAGAACATTGCTATGGCGATGTTCGAGAACGGATCGGTCCGACTGCACTACCAGATCGAAGGAGACGGTTTTCCGGTGCTCCTGCTTGCGCCTGGCGGCATGCGTTCCGCCAACGATCTCTGGAATCGGATGGCGTGGAATCCGCGCGTGGCCTTGCGTGACAACTACCGCGTCATCGGCATGGATCAGCGCAACGCCGGCGCGTCGACCGGTCCGGTGAGCAACACCGATGGTTGGTCGACCTACACCGATGATCAACTCGCATTGCTCGATCACCTGCAGATCGAGCAATGCCACGTCGTCGGCATGTGCATCGGTGGTCCCTACGCGATGGGACTCTTGCACGCCGCGCCCGAACGGTTCTGTTCGGCGGTGCTGTTACAACCGGTAGGCATCGACGGCAACAACAAGGTGCTGCGTGACATGTTCGATGCCTGGGCCACCGATGTGGCGTCTGATCACCCAGAGGCCACAGCTGCTGACTGGTCAGCATTCGGCGACAACATGTACAGCGGCGAGTTCGTCTTGTCGGTAAGCCGGCAAGAGGCCGCCGAGTGCGAGACTCCGCTACTCGTCCTCATGGGTGACGACCAGTACCACCCGCAATCAACGTCACGGGACCTCGTCGCACTCGCACCTCACGCCACTCTTATCGAACGGTGGAAGGACGAGGAAGTTCTCGATGCCACCGACACCGCGATCAAGAGCTTTCTCGCCGAACACACACCCGCCTGACCTACTTCATCGAGGATGCAGCTTCCCTGGCCGACGATGCGACTTCGCTGGCTTGTTGGATCGCGTGTTCCGCGACCTTCTTGGCATCGTGCGCACTGCGCTCCGCGACCTTCCTTGCGTCGTGGGCCGCGCGCTCGGCGACAATCCGTGCCTCGTGGGCCGACTTCTTGGCCGCCTTGCGGGCACGTCGCCCTGCTTTGCGGCCGCGCTCGGCGGCCTTCTTCGCGTCGATGGCCGAACGCTTCGCGGCCTTGCGGGCTCGGCGGCCCATCTTGCGGCCGCGCTCGGCGGCGTCGCCGCCCGCGCTCTTCGCGCTCTCCACACCGCTGCGCACGACTGGCTCGGCGCCGGCGATCAGTCCGGCCAGTCGATCCTTCTTGCTCGCCTTGCGCTGACGACGCTTGCTGCCCTTGCGGGCGGCGTGCTTGGCCTCGGATTTGGCCCGCTTCGCCTTCTTCTCCGCGGCGATGGAGCGCACTTCGGCGGACACACGAGCTGCGTGCTCCCGCTCGAGCGCCTCCTCGGCGCCCTGTTGCGATCGTTCGGCGCGTTGCAGCCGCTCTTTCTTACTGCGAAACGACACGATGCCCAGCGTTCCCACCGACATCGTCTTTCGGATCAGCCCCATAGCACTACCTTTCGACGGCGGCAAGGTACCCAGTGAGGCCCGAACTTAACCGTCGATGTGGCCGTTCTTCACCCCACCAGCAGTTCCGCGGCACGTTCGGCGATCATGATGGTGGGCGCATTCGTGTTGCCGCAGACGATGCGGGGCATGACCGAGGCATCGACCACGCGCAGACCCTGCACGCCGTGCACCCGCAGTTGCGGATCGACCACTGCGTCCGAACCCACGCCCATCCGGCAGGTGCCGATGGGGTGGTACAGCGTCTCGGCGCGCCCGCGAATGAAGCGTTCGATCGCGGCGTCATCGTCGCGGCCGACATCCTCGCCGGGCCACATGTCGGCGTCAACGTACCGCGCCATCGCCGGCTCGCGCATGATCTCGCGAGCGCGCTTCACGCCGGCGATGAGGACCCTCAGGTCGTTGTTCTCGTCGTCACACAGATAGTTGGCCACCATCTTCGGTGCGGCGAACGGATCGTCGGACGCCATTGTGACTGTGCCTTCGCTCTTCGGCGGCAACAGAACGACGCCGATCGTGACGCCGTGACCCGGCGGCGGCGCCAGCCCGTGCTCGATGAATTCCACGGGGGCAAAGATGAGCTGGAGATCCGGACGCGACACGGTGGGGGACGAGCGCACGAACGCCTGCGCCTCGCCGACGTTCGACGTCAACATTCCCTTGCGCAGCAGCAGGTACTTCGCGATCTGCTTCTTCGACTCGGCGGCCAGCAACGAGATTTGCTCGCGAATGGTGAAGATCACCGGGACGGCGAGATGGTCTTGCAGATGACGTCCCACCGCGGGCAGATCGTGCACTACCTCGATGCCGTGTTCCTTCAGATGTGTGGCGTCGCCGATGCCCGAGAGCATCAACAGATGGGGCGAGTTGATGGCGCCCGCACTCATGATGACTTCGCCCGCGCCGGCAAACGTCGTGCGACCATCGAGCACGTACTCGACGCCGACGGCACGATCGCCGTCGAACACGACCCGCCGTGCGTGCGCTCCGGTGACGATCACGAGGTTCTCCCGTTTGCGGACCGGGTCCAGAAATGCGGTCGCGGTGCTTTCTCGCTTGCCCCGTCGCTGCGTGACCTGTGTGAGCGTCACGCCATCCTGCGAAGCGCCGTTGATGTCTCGATTGTCAGCTACCCCGGCCGAGATCGCGGCCTCGACGAACGCGCGCGTCAGCGGACTCGGATCACGCGGATCCGATACCGACATCGGTCCTACGCCACCGTGAAATTCTGACCCACCACGCGTGTTGCGTTCTGATCGGCGAAAGGCGGGCAGTACGTCGTCGTAGGACCACCCCTCGTTGCCGAGCGCGGCCCACTCGTCGTAGTCGGCGCGGTGGCCGCGCACGTACATCATCGCGTTGACCGATGAACACCCGCCGAGTGTGCGTCCCCGCGGCCAGAACAGCCGCCGGCCCTCGAGTCCCGGCTCGGGTTCGGTCATGTAGCGCCAGTCGTACGGTGTGTTCCACAACTTCGCGAATGCGGCCGGAATGTGGATCTCGCGCCGGTCGTTGGGCGGACCTGCCTCGAGCAGCAACACCGTCTTCTTGGGATCAGCGCTGAGGCGATTCGCCAACACGCATCCCGCCGAACCGGCACCAACGATCACATAGTCATACGTCGTCATGGCCCCCATTCGAGGCCGCGCCGATACTGGATCGCTCGAAGTTCGCAATCGTGTGTGGCGGTGGCCGTAGGCTTCGTCGATGGCGGTCTGGTGGTTCAGCGTTCACGCTCCGTTGCGCGATAACGTACCGGGGCCCACCATCGCGGTTCTCGAATGTTGGGCAGCAGGGCGCCGGCCATCCGCGCAACAGCTCGAGGAACTTCCGCTGGGCCTGAGCACCGCGCTTGCCGCAACGATGCCGACCCGATGGATGCCCTACGGAGACGTGGAACATGGCGCCCCGGTGATGATCGCTACGCATCGCAACAAGCGCATCCTGACCATGAATATGTTCGTTCAGGAAGACGCTTTTGCCGAAGGAGGCTGGCGGATTTTCTCGTGGGTGTTCGATTTGGTCGATCGCTCGTTCTCGGGCCCGGTGGCGACCATGTGGCATGACGAGGAGGGCGATGTCGAGATCGTGATGCAGATCCCGAGGCCCGAGGGGTCACAATTGGCGCGCGTTTCGATGAGCCGCAATTCGCGCGAGCAGGACCTAACGCACGCGTTCTCCGTAGGTCGAGTTGGCGTGGAGCCAACGGACTCGTTTGCCGGGCACCTCACCGAACCCGACGACTGGTGATCCTGTCGCTGCGGCGCCGACAAGGTTGATTGCCTCTGTGTGTCACACGGCCGCCGCCTCGGTGGGGTTATACGGGTGTGAGGACGAGGTCGGACGCATTCATTGGAGCGATGGGGGAAGTGGTGCCTGACGTCGCGGATTGGGAGTCGACGTACCGCGAGCACGCCCCACGGCTGATGCGGATGGCGGCGGTTCTCGTCGGGCCGGCGGACGCCGGTGACCTTGTCGCCGACGCGGTGTTGCGAGCGGTGCGCTCCCGTCGTTGGACCGCGATCGAGGGTCGGGGCTCGTTCCTGACGACCGTGTTGGTGAATGAGGCGCGGCGCCGAGCGCTCAGTGATCGTCGACGAGTCGCCCGCGAGCAACGCACCGCGCCGCGTCTCGAGTATCGAGACGGCGATCCGTGGGTGGAGCTCCTACCGATCGTCGCTTCGTTGAGCATGCGCCAACGCGGAGTCGTCTACTTCGCGTACTGGGAGGACCTTTCGATTCCACAGATCGCCTCGGCTATGAACATCAGCGAGGGAACGGTGCGCCGTCATCTCGATCGAGCCAAGCGACAACTCCGAGAGAGGATTCAAGATGGAGAGCGCTGAACAACGATTCCGCGCGCTGCTGGGCGAGGCGTTCGATGGACTGCCCGCGCCGCCTTCCCCGCGGTGGATCCAAGATCGGGGATCACGACGGGCACCGCGGAAGCGTCTGGCGGTAATCGCGGTCGGCCTGGCGGTCGCGGTCCTGGCAGTGTTCACGGTGACTCGTATCGACAACGACAACCGGGGGCTCGACACCATCGCGCCCGCGCCCGCGACGACCCTGGACACGCAACAAGGGGCGGTGACCGCCCAACAACTCGCAACCGCGACCGTGACCGAGTTGGCGACACTACCGAGCAGCGTCTACGCCGGGTTCAAGTTGTTCCCGGCCGAGAACGGCTTCGTGTTGTGGGGAGTCCTCAACTCGGAGCGGAGCCAGGTAACCGCGGCGCGCTATTCCGCGGCGGACGACAAATGGACGACGTTCGCGTTCCCTGCGATGTCGAAGCCGCCGAACGAAAGCGGGTCGGACACCGCGGTCGTCTTTACCGGGACGGCGTTGCTCGTTCTCGGGCGAGACAATCTGGCGCTCGATCTATCGACTGGAAGTTGGCACTCACTACCCGAGATGCCCCGCCCGCTCCCGGCGACCACGTTTGCATTCTGGACGGGCAAGGAAGCGGTGGTCATGGGTGGGACATCGTCCGCCACCGGAACGGCGTTCGTGGGCCAAGCCTTCGATCCGATCGCGAACACGTGGCGGTCGATCACCGCGCCACCCGAGAAGGTCAAGGTGACGAACAGCGGCGTCCATAGCTCCACCGAGGGATCCGTGCTGTGGACGGGGAAGCAAGCACTTGTATTCGGACTCCGCGACGACGGGACGTCGGGGTGCGGTGTCTCCTCGGTGACACCACCGACCGGCCCGGCGTGCCCTTCGTCGACGTTTCTCTTCTTCACCTATGACCCCGCGACTGATCAGTGGCGGGCCGTGCCGTCGCCGCTCGACGAAGTTGCTGTACCAGGGGAAGGCGTCACCGATGGCCGGACCGCGTATTGGAATCAGAGCTTCAACTTGGTGGCAGGTCTGGCCCTCGACACGGGGCAACACATCAGGACCCCCGCACTGACGGCGGACGACCCCCGGCTCGCCCTCGTCGGCGGCCAACTGGTGAGCCTCGACGGGTCCACGCTCACGGTGTTCGACGCGGCCACCAACCGATGGATCAACGGCCCCGAGGTTCCGGGAGACAGCGCGGTTGCCGACGGCCGCGATCTCTATGTCATCGACCACGCGAGAACGGAAACGCGGCTCACGCGAGTGCGCCCCGCTAGCTGAAGGCCTGTTCGATGAACGCGCGTATGTCGGCGACTGCGGCGACCGACTCGGGCACGTGCGGGATCATCGCGTGCCAGACGTGCGTGAGTTCGGGCCACATGTCAAGTTGCACGCGTCCGCCGCATTGGGCGACGCGCGTTGCCAGTGCGATGGCGTCGTCCGCCAGCACTTCGTGCGCTGAGGCCTGAATGAGTATCGGTGCGAGGCCCGTGAGATCGGCGAAGACCGGTGATGCCAGTGGCCGCCGCGGATCGGTGGCACCGAGGTAGTCGCGGGCGGCTTCATGGGCCGCGGCGAGACCGAAATAGGGATCGGTCGCGGCGTTGCGAGCGTACGCGGTAGACGCAAACGACAGATCCGCGAGCGGCGACAAGCACACCCCTGCCACCGGCTGCGTCAGACCTCGGCGCTTGGCGGCCACGAGGGTCGAGGCGACCAATCCGCCGCCGGCCGAGTCGCCCATGAGCACGACTTGATCACTGCGCCATCCGGTCGCCAACAACCACGCATACCCGGCGAGGCAATCCTCGAGCCCGGCCGGGAAGGGATGCTCGGGTGCCAATCGATAGTCGACGACCAACAACGGCATGTGAAGGGCGACCGCGAGTTGCGAAGCAAACGGTCGGTAGGCCCGCAGCGAACCGATGCGGAACCCGCCACCGTGTAGGTAGAGCATGACTCGCTCGTCGTCGGCTCTTGGTGGGCGGACCCATTCGGCGTCGCGCGCGGCGACGGTCACCGCTTCGACCGTGACGCCCTCGGCGAGGGGAGCACCGCCCATCATTTGGTCGAGTGCTTGTCGAGCGCCGTGCACGTCCGTCGGAATCGCCGGTGGCGCGGCCCGCAATGCGTCGATGATTGCGTTGAATTCGGCGCTCGGCATGGTTCCCCCTCGTCGGCCGCCACGTTAGACGCGACTAGGTTGCGCTCGACGCGTGCGTGCGCCACTCGAATGGGGGATCCGATGAACGTCGCCTATGACGATCTGCCGGTGATCGACCTTGCCCTACCCGATTGGTGGCGCGTGCCGGCAGAGGTCACGCAACCGATGCACGCGGCCCACGCACCGGCGGCCTACGTACCCGGCTTCGACACCGTCACGTTCCTGCGTTACGACGACTGTCTGGCGGGCCTGACCGACCCCAACCTGATCGCCATGGGCTCGCGCTATTTCGAAATGCAGGGCTGGACCGAAGGCGCGTTCGTCGATTGGATCCGTCTGAACGTCGTCATGATGAATCCGCCGGGTCACACGCGCTTGCGCAAACTCGTGAACCGGGCGTTCACGCCGCGCGCCGTGGGCGAGATGTTGACCGTCTCGCAACACGTCGCCTCCGACTTGTGCGATCAGGTCGACACCGACAACGGCATCGTCGAGTTCGTGCACGACTGGGCGCGGATCATGCCGTTGCGTGTCGTCTGTCGGATGATCGGCATTCCGTTTGTCGATGTCGATCAGATGGCGGATTGGGCCGCCGGGCTGACCGAGGCGTCAGGGGTCGCCGGTCCCGAGGCGCGTGAGCGAGGTGACGCGGCGATGCGCTCGTTCAACGACTACGTGAGCTCGATGATCGCCGAACGCAAAGCGACGCCGCACAACGATCTGTTGACTGGTCTGATCAACGCCGAAGAAGCGGGCGACCGGCTGTCGCAACCGGAGCTCGTCGCGATGGTCGTACAGCTGATATTCGCCGGGCACGAAACAACGCAGAACCTGCTGGGTAACGGGTTGTATCGCCTGCTGGACAATCCCGATCAACTCGCGATGCTGCGAGCCGATCGCTCGATGATCCCGAACGCGGTCGAAGAGATGCTGCGCTACGACCCGCCGATCCTGTTCACCTCGCGCATCGCCGTCGACGCGACCGAGATCGCCGGCGTGCCGATCGCCGCCGATCAACTGGTGATGTTGAACCTGACCGCGGCGAACCACGATCCGGCACACTTTGCCGACCCATCGCGCTTCGACGTGTCACGTCCTGACCTGCGCCACTTGTCGTTCGGTCACGGCGTTCATTTCTGCCTAGGCGCCAACCTCGCCCGACTAGAGGCCGAGGTCGCGTTCAACACATTGTTCGATCGTTACGAGACCATCGAGTGGGCCGACGACGAACGCAGCGATTGGACGAGCTACACCCCGCTGCGCGGCCGTCAGCAAATGCGATTGCGAATGCGCTAGCCGGAGTCGTTGCGGCGAAGCGCAGGCGCAATCAGTTGAATTGGTGTTCCTCGGTCGATCCCTTGAGCGCGAGCGTCGACGCGTTGCCGCCCGAGATGACCGATGCCACGTCGTCGAAATAGCCGGCACCGACCTCGCGCTGGTGGCGAGTCGCCGTGTATCCCTCGGACTCCAACGCGAACTCACGCGTCTGGAGCTCGACGTAGCCGGTCATGTCCTCGTCGTTGTAGGCCTTGGCCAGTTCGAACATCGACAGATTCAGCGCGTGCCAGCCGGCCAGAGTGATGAACTGGAACGAATAGCCCATCGCGCCGAGTTCCTTTTGGAAGCGAGCGATCGTGGAGTCGTCGAGATACTTGCGCCAGTTGAACGACGGCGAGCAGTTGTACGCCAGCATCTTGTCGGGGTACTGCGCTTTGACTGCTTCGGCGAAACGCCGGGCTTCTTCGAGATCGGGGGTCGATGTCTCGCACCAGATCAGATCGGCGTAGGGCGCGTAGGCCAATGCCCGCTTGATAGGCGACTCGAGGATCGGCTTGGTCATGAAGAATCCCTCGGCCGTGCGCTCGCCGGTGAGGAACTCGCGATCGCGTTCGTCGACATCGCTCGTGATGAGCGTGGCGCCCAACGCGTCAGTGCGAGCGACGACGATGGTCGGCACGTTCATGACGTCGGCGGCGAGTCGCGCGGCAATGAGCGTGCGGATGTGCTGCTGCGTCGGGATGAGGACCTTGCCGCCCATGTGGCCGCACTTCTTCTCCGACGACAACTGATCTTCCCAATGCACGCCGGCGGCGCCCGCTTCGATCATCGATTTCATCAATTCGAACGCGTTGAGCGGCCCGCCGAAACCGGCCTCGGCATCAGCGACGATGGGCACCATCCAGTCGCGCGTCGCCCGTCCACCGTTTTCGGACCATTCGATCTGATCGGCCCGGCGCAGCGCGTTGTTGATACGACGCACGACCGCCGGAACCGAGTTGGCGGGGTACAAGCTCTGGTCGGGGTAGACCTGTTCGGACAAGTTGGCGTCACCGGCGACCTGCCATCCCGACAGGTAGATAGCGGGGAGGCCGGCCTTGACCATCTGCACCGCTTGCCCACCGGTCATCGCGCCCAGCGCGTGCACGTAGTTGTCCTCGTGCAGGCGCGTCCACAACGTCTCGGCGCCGCGCCGGGCGATAGTGCACTCGGGCGTGAACGATCCCCGCAGTCGCAGTACTTCGGCCGCGGTATAGCCGCGCGTCACGCCCGACCAACGGGCGTCGCCGGCCCATTGTTGTTCGAGTTGTGCAACTTGAGTGTCGAAGCTCGATGTCGTTGTCATTGGCCTACGGCCTTTCTTCGGTCGTGTGGTCAGTCGAGGATTTCGTATGCGGGAAGCGTGAGGAAGTCGACGAACTCGTCCGCAAAAGCGACGTGTTCGAAGATCTTGCGCGCATCGGCGAAGCGGGCAACGTCGAACGACGTTCCCTTCTCGGCCGCTATCGCGACGAGCGTTTCGTCGATGATCTGAGTGACCGTGGTGCGGTCGATCGGCATACCGTTGCTCGCGCTGCGCTGATGAGTGATCCACTGCCACAGTTGTGCGCGCGAGATCTCGGCCGTGGCCGCGTCCTCCATGAGGTTGTGAATCGCGGCCGCGCCCGATCCGGCAAGCCATGACTCGAGGTAGCGCAGACCGACATCGACGTTGAGCCGGACACCGGCCTCGGTGATCGCTCCACCGGACGCCGCGATGTCGAGCAGGTCACTGGCGCGGACATGAACGTCGGGGCGTTGGCGATCGACCTGGTTGGGGCGACCGCCCAGCACACGATCGAACTCGGCCATCGCGACGGGAACGAGGTCAGGATGCGCGACCCATGTGCCGTCGCAACCGTCGCCGGCTTCGCGCGACTTGTCGTCGCGGACCTTGGCCAGCGCGGTCTCGGTCACGACCGGATCGCGCCGATTCGGAATGAAGGCCGACATGCCGCCGATCGCGTGCGCGCCCCGTTTGTGACAGGTCTGCACGAGGAGTTCGGTATAGGCACGCATGAAGGGTGTCGTCATCGACACATCGGCGCGATCGGGCAGCACGAACTGGGGATGGCTGGCCAGTTTCTTGGCCACCGAGAAGATGTAGTCCCACCGTCCGGCGTTGAGCCCGGCCGAATGATCACGTAGCTCGTAGAGGATCTCGTCCATCTCGAACGCGGCCAGGATGGTCTCGATGAGCACGGTCGCACGGACCGAACCGCGCGCGATGCCGAGCTCGTCTTGTGCGAAGCAGAAGACGTCGTTCCACAGTCGAGCTTCGAGGTGGCTCTCGAGCTTGGGTAGGTAGAAGTAGGGACCGGTGCCCCGTTCGAGCGCGGCGGCGGCGTTGTGGAACATGACCAAACCGAAATCGAACAAGCTCGCCGACATCGGCTGGCCATCGATCACGACATGCTTCTCTGGAAGGTGCCAGCCGCGTGGCCGGATCACGAGCGTGGCGATGTCGTCGTCGAGGCGGTAGTGCTTGCCATCGGGCGAGTCGAGCGTCAACTCGCGGCGATACGCGTCGCGCACGTTGACTTGGCCCCGCACGACGTTGTCCCACGTTGGTGCGTTGGAGTCCTCGAAGTCGGCCATGAAGACCCGCGCGCCGGAGTTCAGCGCGTTGATCATCATCTTTCGTTCGACCGGTCCTGTGATCTCGACTCGCCGATCGCGCAGATCCGCTGGTGGCGGCGCAACCGACCAATCGCCCAGGCGCACGGCCGCCGTCTCGGTGAGGAAGTCCGGCAGCACACCGGCGTCGAGTCGCGTTTGGCGAGCCTTGCGGGCCGCGAGCAATCCGTGGCGCACCGGACCGAAGCGGCGCTCGAGGGCCACGAGGAAGCGCACGGCCGGCTCCGTCAGGACCTCGGACTGCAGGGGATGGGGGGTGATGTGTGCGGTCATGGTGAGTACTCGGTGGACGGGGGTGATCGGGCAGTATGCGGAGTTAATTCGCAAATAGCCAGAGTGTTTGATCGCCAAGCAGGACTGGGTTTACGTCTGACCGTAAAATGTGGCAATATTTCGAGGCGGCCGACCCGATCCGGCCTCGGAGGATCACCATGGCGCAGCTCGACACGCTCGTACTCGGTCAGCGCGTCCGCGAAGCACGGCGACGAGCCGGGCTGACCCTGGCCGAGCTCGGGGAGAAAGTTGCCCGTCCGGCGCCCTATTTGTCGCTCCTCGAGAACGGCAAGGTCGAACCCAAGATCGGCCTCATCGGCGATCTGGCCGACGCGCTCGATGTCCTGTCCGCGGAACTACTCGACCCGACCCCGCCCAGCCGGCGCGCCGAACTCGAGATCGAACTCGAGCGGCTCCAGCTCAGTCCGCAGTATCAGTCGTTGCGGCTGCCCCAGATCAAGGCATCGGCGAAATTGCCCGACGAGGTACTCGAGCATCTGGTCACGTTGGCCAAAGCGTTGCCCCGAGACGACGGTCATGAACCCGAGCGACGTCTCCGCGCCGCCGACCGTGCCCGCATCGCCAACGTGAGCTTGCGCAACGAGATGCGCGATCGCGACAACTACTTCGTCGAGGTCGAGCAGGCCGCGGCGAACGCTCTCGATGCCGTCGGCTATCCGGGCAGCGGTCCGGTGAGCGAGCGAGTGCTGACCGACCTTGCCGCGCACTTCGGCTTCACCGTCGAGCGAGTGCAAGGCATGCCGCGCACTGCCCGCTCGGTCGCCGATCAACGCAATCGAGTTATCTACATCCCTCAACGAAACGATCTGCGGACGCGCGCGGCTCGTTCGGTCGTGTTGCAGACACTCGGTCACTTCGCGCTCAGCCACAACCGCACCGCGAACTTCGAGGACTATCTGCGCCAGCGCATCGAATCGAACTACTTCGCCGCGGCGGTGCTCGCGCCCGAGGGTCCGGCAGTCGAGCAGTTGCGCGAGGCCAAAGAGCGCGGCGATATCTCCATCGAGGACCTCAAGGAGGTCTTCTACATCTCGTACGAGATGGCGGCCCACCGGTTCACCAATCTCGCGACTCGCCACCTCGATCTGCCTGTGCACTTCCTACGCACCGATCCCGAAGGGGTCGTGCAAAAAGCCTATGAAAACGACGGAATTGCGTATCCAATGGACACCGACGGTGGGCTCGAAGGCGAGCGCGTGTCGCGCCATTGGGGTGCGCGGCAGGCGTGGCAATCGAGTGACTCGTTCTCGTTGCACTACCAGTACACCCAGACCGACAGAGGCGAGTACTGGTGCGTGACGTACCTCGAGACCGAGGCGTCGCAACACGCCATCACCGTCGGTACCACTGGCGCGTTCGCGAAGTTCTTTCGGGGCTCCAACACGCTGCGCCGGGTCAACGCCCGCACCGTCGACAACCAACCCGATCCCGAGTTGATCGCCAACTGGGAAGGGATCGCGTGGCCATCGGCGTCCGAGCGTTCGCACGTGATGTCCGCGTTGCCGGCGTCGCAGCGCTCGTTCACCCCCTTCCCCGGCGTTGACCTCGTTGACGTCTATCGTTTCCTCGACCGGCAGGCGCGCCAGCGGCGCGGTCGGTCGGCCTCGGTGAAAGCCAAGAACTAGCGTCATTACCTCAAGAAACGGGGCCCGATGTTTGCCATAGAGACGTTCGTCGACCAGTGCCGGTCGGCGCTCCAGAGTGAGGATCCGCCGACGAAGGTCGCAGATCTGTTGCGCGATGCGCTGGGCGACCGCGAGTCGGTCGCGGCGGCAATCCGTGAGTGGCGGACCAGTGGCGGGGGAGCGTTCGGCGCGATCTATCGAGCGCACGATCTGACCATCCTGCACGCGGCGGTGACTCCGGGATTCGAGAGCCCACGGCATAACCACACGATGTGGGCCGTGATCGGCGTGTTCGAAGGTCAAGAGGACAACGAGTTCTATCGAACAGCGGACGCCGGCCTCGAGGAAGTGGGACGTACGGCAATCAGCGCGGGCGACGCGCAGGTACTGGCCCCCGATGTGATTCACCGCATCGCGAATCACGCGTCCACACCGCTACAAGCGATCCACGTCTATGGCGGAGACCTGCTGGGAACGGCACGCAGCATGTGGGACGACGAGACCCATGAAGAACGTCGCTTCGACTTCGCCGCGCCACCTCTACCGGCACCGACTACCTGAGTTCATGCTCGACTTCCGCGCCTGCGACGCCGACAACCACTATTACGAAGCAACCGACGCGTTCACCCGCCACATCGACCCTTCGATGGCCAAGCGGTGCATGCAGTGGGCCGAACTCAACGGTCGACAGCGGTTGTTGGTCGGCGGTCAGGTCAACGACTTCATCCCGAATCCGACCTTCGACCCAATTGCGAAGCCCGGCTCCCTCCAAGCATTTTTCAAAGGAGCCGAGCAGTCGGGCAAGGACGTAAAGAGCCTCTTTGGTGAACTCGAACCGATCCGCGCCGAATACCGCGATCGTGATGCGCGGCTTGCGGTCATGGACCGACAGGGTCTCGAGGCCGCGTGGTTGTTTCCGACGCTGGGCGTCGGCATGGAGCAATCGCTGTTGGACGATCCCGGCGCGATCGTCGCGGCCTTTGCCGCGTTCAATCGGTGGCTCGACGACGATTGGGGTTTCGCGTATCGCGATCGTCTCTTCGCCGCTCCGTACATCAGCTTGGTCGATCTCGCCGCGGCCATCAGCGAGCTCGAGTGGGCCCTCGATCGTGGCGCTCGGATCATCTGCGTGCGTACCGCACCGGTAACGATTGCCAATCAGACGCTCTCGCCCTTCTTGGAACAGTTCGACCCGTTTTGGGCGCGCGTCGCGGACGCCCACATCGTCACTGCATTCCACGGCGGCGACACCGGCTATGCCCACCATGTCGCGGCGTGGGAGCCGGCCGCGCGTGGGCGCGCATTCTTCGCGTCGCCTTTGCAACGAGTCATCGCGAAGAACCGGGCCATCACCGAAACGATGGCGGCGGCAATCTGCCACAAGGTGTTCGATCGTCATCCCCGATTGCGCTTTGCCGTCGTCGAGAACGGGTCGGCGTGGCTGCGTGACCTGTTGAAGAAGCTCGACCTGGCGGCGACGCAGAGCGCCGGTTGGTTCCGCGAGCGCCCCAGTGACACCTTCCGCCGCCACGTGTGGGTGACACCGTTCTGGGAGGACGATCCGGCAGAGGCGGCGCAGTTGATCGGCGTCGAGCGCACGCTGTTCGGCTCGGACTGGCCTCATGCCGAAGGGATGGCCGAGCCGGTGAGCTATGCCGGCGAAATAGCGTCGCTCGGTGACCACGCCACTCGGCGCATCATGCGCGACAACTTCCTCGAACTCATTTCGTAGTCCGGGCAATCAGCCCCATCGGTCCGCGAAACGAGCCGCATTCTCTGCCAGGCTTTCGCGCAACTACGAGACGATCGAGGTTGGTCATGCCAGGAATTTCACGTCGACGACTCATTGCCGGCGCGGGCGCCGGCGCCGGCGCGCTCGCCGTCGGCGGCCACATGGACATCGCGTCCGCAGCACCGACCGGAGCGGCCGCATCGACCGGTCCTGTTGCCGCATCGCTCGGGCCGGCCGCGATCGTGCCCGGGCTCGAATACCAGATGATCAACCCGTGGGTGTTCCTGCCGGTCGATTTCGGCGGGACGACGAACCACGTCGGCGACGGCAGCATTTACAGCTCTGTCGGTCTGACGTGCGGGCTGAACCTCCCGCTCGGTGCTCGCCTGCAACAGATCGAGATGCTCGGCCATTTCACCGCGGCGGGAAGCATCGGCTTCTCGCTCTACCGCATCAACAACGACGCCGGCGCGACGTTCCAACAGGTCGGCGCCGTTACCTCGGTGACCGCATCGGGAGCGGGCACGTTCAGTGGCGTGCAAACACTCGATGAGGCCATCACCGAGAGCGCCACATACGAGATCGTCACCGGAGCCACCAGCGCAGCAGCCGCAATTCGTTGCCTCAAGCTCGGCTTCGTGCCGCCCTACCGTCGCATCGCGCAGATCGCACCGAACCGCATCTACAACACGCGCGACACCGTGGGTCTGACGAAGATCGACAGCAACGAGGAGCGGGTCGTCGACCTGTCGTCCGTCGTTCCGGCCGGTGCGACCGCGGCCATCATCAACATCACGACGACCGGGCAAGAGGGCGCCGGGTATCTGGCGCTGTTCCAGGACGGCATCACGTGGCCCGGCAACTCCAGCATCAACTTCATCGCCAACGCAGATGTCGCCAACAGTGCCATCGTGACCGTCAGTACGGCCCGCAAGATCAAGTTGCGCGGCGGTGTGGCGAAGACGCACGTGATCCTCGACGTCACTGGCTATCTGATCTGACGGCGGCCGTTGTACGTTGGGTGAGGTCGCCGACGCGTAGTTCCTTGGAGAGATATGGCTGGATCACGCCGCAAGGTCGCGGTGGATGACGCGCGCAGCCCCGCCCTGACGCGCGATGTCATTGTCTCGGCCGCGTTGGAGCTCATGGACCTCCACGGTGTGGACCGCTTCAGCATGCGAAAGCTGGCGGCGACGCTCGAGGTGTCGCCGCAGGCGTTGTATTGGCATTTCAAGGACAAGGACGACTTGTGTCATGCGGTCGTCGACATGGTGCGCGACGACGTACGGATCGAAGATGATGAGTCGCTCTCGGTCGCCGATCGCATCCGATCTCACATGCGAGGTTTACGAGCGCACATGTCGCGCCACCCGTCCGTCGTCGAATTGGGACGCCGGTTCTTCCCCTCCACCGCGGGAGACGTGACCGAAGTTGGCGTCGGCTTGATCCGCGCGCTCGGCATCGCGGACCCTGACGCGGCGCTGCACCACTACCGGGCGTTGGTGTGGACCGTCACCGGCTTCGCACTCGTGGAGCATGGAGCGGAGACCTCGATACACCACACCCGCGTCCCCGGGACCCCTGTCTATGAGGTCCGGCTGCGCCCAGGGCTCGGCGTCGCGTCGGACGACGACGCGCGACCAGCCAGGGTGGTGAACGTCGACGTGCTCTTCGAGACGGTGGTCGAGGTATTCGTCGCCGGTTTGGAAGCGGCAGCCGCGTCGTAGTTGACAACGCGCTCCGAATCCTTCACAGTGTCAAGGACACTCCTTGACACTGTGAAGGTGAGCTCTATGGGTACGCGCAACGCAGTCACCGCCGAGGCCCTGACCAGCAGCATCGGGGCCGAAATCCTCGGTGTGGACCTCAACGCGCTCGACGATGAGCAATGCGGCGAGATCCGCTCTGCGCTCTCGGAACACGGTGTGCTGGTCTTTCGCGACCAGGTGATGTCGCCGGGGGAGCAGTGTGCCTTCGGCGCTCGATTCGGTCCCTCGCACGGCCATCCGGTGCGACAGTTCCTCAAGGGAGGCGAACTCGACGACCCGCTGGAGTTGGTCGAGAACCACGCGGACAAGCCGCCGCAGGAGGACCAGAACTTCCACACCGATTACTCGTTCAACACCGTCATCCCCGACCTCGCGATATTGCGCGCCGAGGTGATCCCGAGCAAAGGCGGCGACACGATCTGGTCGTCCACCATCGCCGCGTATGACGGCTTGTCGACACCGGTCAAGGGATTGATCGACGGGTTGGTCGCGCTACACGAACCGAGCGAACGCTTCTGGTTCGAATACGCCCGCGTACTGGGCGACGAGTCGGTGCAGAAGGCGCGCAAAGCATTCCCGGGTGCGGAGCATCCTGTTGTCGAGCACCACCCGTTCACGGGCCGGCCGCTGCTGTTCGTGAACTGCGGGTACACGACCCGAATCCTCGGTGTGACTCCACGCGAGAGTCGGTCGCTGCTGAGCATGTTGTTCGATCAATTGAAGGATCCCGCGTTTCACTATCGCCACAAGTGGCGGCCGGGCGATGTCGTGATGTGGGACGAGCACGCCACCGTGCACATGGGCCCACACGACTTCTATCCCGAGCACCGTCGACTGACCCGCGTCACCGCGGGCTATAAGGCCCCCGCGCGGGTGCCGGTACTCGCGGGCTGACAAAGGCACTGCAACCAACGCGCGCTTCGGCGCGCTCGCTATTGGGGGGAAGCTATGCGCAAGCGGTTGATTGTCGCGTGTATTGCACTGGTACTCGGGGCGACGGCATGCGGTGACGACGCGAACAATGCCGGCACACCGGCGACGTCGAACACCGACGGCCCTGGTTCGTCGTCATCGACGACGTTGGCCCCCGATGTGTGCACCGCAGACCGCGTCGGTGGCAGCGTCACGTTCGGCGAGTTCATCTCACCGACGGCGCTCGACCCGGCGGCCACCACCGGCGCGAAGGGCGTCATAGGTGGTGCCGAGGACCTGGCGATCTACGCCGCGCTCATGCGGTATGACCCCGCGAGCGGAAAGTTCGAGCCCTGGGTCGCGCAAGCACTCACGGCGAATGCGAACGCGTCGGAGTGGACGCTCAAGCTGCGCAGCGGCGTCGTTTTCGGCAACGGTGATCCCCTGACCGCGGCCGCGGTGAAGGCGAGCATCCAACGCATCGGTGACCCCGCGTTGCGTTCATCCAACGCGTCGTTCCTCGCGAACATCGCGGATATAGCAGTGATCGACGACATGACGTTGGTGTTCAAGCTCACCGCGCCGTGGGGGAGCTTTCCCACATTCCTCGCCGGTGAAGGCGGCATGATCGTGAACACCAAGGTGGCCGCGGCACTGGGCGCGGGCTTCGCCACGATGCCAAAGGGCGCCGGCGTCGGACCCTACGAACCAATCAAGTTCACGCCGTCGGAAGAGATCGTGCTGCAGGCCAAGTCCAATTGGTGGGGCGGGCCCGTGTGCATTCAGCAGTTGCGGTTCATTCGCCTCAACGGTGCACAGGCCACTTATGACGCGCTCAAGTTGGGAACTCTCGACGTTGCGTTTCTTCGCGAGCCGGGGCCGATCGCGCAGGCACGCGACGACAAGTTCTCGGTATTCACGAACGCACAGAACGCGGGAGCCATGCTGTTCATCAACAACCGGCCCAATGCGCCCGGTAGCGACCTGCGGATCCGGCAAGCGATCGCGCTCAGCATCGATCCCGCCGCGATCAATCAACGCGGCTACGGCGGCAAAGGCGTGCCGACATCCGCGCTCATCGGACCGAAGTCGGTCTGGTTCAGCGGTCTCGCCGGCACCGCATACGACCCGGCCAAAGCAAAACAGACCCTGCAGCAAGTTGTCGCGGAGGGCAAGTATGACGGCACCTTGCGACTGCTCTGCACCGACACCCCATCGAGTCGAGACGTCGCGCTGACGATCGAGACGCAACTCACCCTCACGGGCTTCAAAGTCAGTTCGACCTTCATGCCCACGATCACCGCGGCGATGAACGACGGGAACTTCGACACCGCGTGCAACGGGATGAACCTGAGCGACAACGCCCCCGACATCGCCCTGTCCCAACAGTTCACCACAAAGGGGAGCGCGCGAACGGCGTTCAAGAACCCGGACTTCGACGCGGCAGTCGAGCGACTGAAGGCCGCCAACAATGACGCGGCCGTCAAGGCGGCCCTCAAGGACGTGCAGGACCTCTGGAACCAGCAAGTACCGAGCGTCGTCTTCGGAGTCACCGACGAAGCGATCGCGGCGTCCGCGAAAGTCAAAGGCCTGCGATTCACGCAGGACACCAACGTGACCTTCGAGAAGGCCTACCTCGCCAAGTGACCGCGGGGGCCGATGCACGCCTGGAGCGGGTGAAGGTGTTGTGTCTCGGGACATAGCGGACAGATGTCGCGCGTCATCCCGGACAGGTTGTGGTCGGCGGTGAACTGTTCGCCGGGTGTCCAAAGCCCGGCTTGTGATCACTGCTGTAACCGTTGAACGCCGCTCTCCGAGCGAGGTCGCCCGGACCTATCGGGTGTCGCGCTCATGGATCTATGAGCTCGTTGCCCGCTACCACGCTGAGGGCGAGGCAGCGTTCGAGCCACGGTCGCGACGGCCCCGCACACAACCGAACGCAATCCTCGAATCGACGGTCGAAGTTATCGTCGAGCTCCGCAGGCAGTTGAGCTCTGCCGGTCTCGACGCCGGCGCGGACACGATCGCCTGGCACCTCGAGCACCACCGTTCGATCATCGTGTCGAGAGCCACGATCTACCGAACCCTCAGACGCGTCGGGCTAGTGACACCCGAACCGGCCAAGAAGCCGAAGGCTTCCTACATCCGGTTCCAAGCCGAGCAACCCAACGAAACCTGGCAAGGCGACTTCACCCACTGGTCACTCGCCGACGGGAGCGACGTTGAGATCCTCACCTGGCTCGACGACCACTCTCGCTACGCCGTGTCGCTGACCGCTCACCAACGAGTCACCGGAGCGATCGTGGTCGCCACGTTCCGCGCGGCTGTTGGCGCGCATGGGGTTCCGTTCTCCACGTTGACTGACAACGGCCTGGTGTTTACCGCCAGATTCGCCGGTGGCGGCCGCACCAGCCGCAACGGATTCGAGAACGAACTCGTGAAACTCCGCGTCCGTCAAAAGAACTCACAACCCAACCACCCCACCACCTGCGGCAAGGTCGAACGGTTCCAACAAACAGTGAAGAAATGGCTCCGCGCTCAGCCACCGGCACGCACCCTCGCCGAACTCCAACAACAACTCGACGTCTTCGTCGCCCACTACAACCGCGAGCGACCGCACCGTTCCCTCGCGAACCACTCCACCCCCGCCGCCGCGTACATGGCCCGCCCCAAAGCCACCCCCGCC
>JADMIO011435032.1_pt1 | contig 22192 bp, 16 predicted proteins | sample 8958161 | NCBI WGS metagenome assembly JADMIO01 (sample SAMN16585339, study PRJNA669376) | soil metagenome | isolation source: Crop rotation soil | place: USA: Cullars Rotation, Alabama | collected 2011
CTCTTCCGATCTGCAACTGGCCGATGCTCTATCCGGTCGACGACTCGTTCGACTACGAGCCGTCCGCCGAGCTCACCGTGGCCGCGCGCGCGGCCGCGAAGGGCTGCACGCCCGAGGAGCTCGCGCTCGATCACATGCTCGATCGGGGTGACGGCCGCGGGATGCTGTACCTGCCGTTCTTGAACTACGCCGACGGCAACCTCGATCCCAGCTACGCGATGCTCACGCACGAGCAGACCGTGCCGGGCCTCTCGGACGGCGGCGCGCACGTCGGGATGATCTGCGACGGCAGCTTCCCGACCAGCAACCTCACGCACTGGACGCGCGAGCGCGCGCGCGGTCCGAAGCTGCCGCTCGAGCGCATGGTACGCGCCCAGACGTGGGACACCGCGCGGGCGGTTCAGCTGCTGGACCGCGGGCGGATCGCACCGGGCTACCGCGCGGACCTCAACCTCATCGACTACGACCGGCTCGCGCTCCTGCCGCCCGAGGTCGCGCACGACCTGCCGGCTGGAGGCAGGCGGCTCATGCAGCGCGCCAAGGGCTACGTCGCGACGGTCGTGGCCGGTGAGATCACCTACCGCGACGGCGTGCCGACCTCCGCCCTGCCGGGACGGCTGGTTCGCGGTCCGCAGCAATCCCCAGCAGCGCTTGCACAGGAGCCCTCATGACCTCTATCGACAACGCGCCGGCGCTTCGCGGCGGCGCTCCATTGACCGTGCTCGAACCCGCGTGCGAGTGGACCCGCGACGACGTCGCTGATTCCGAGAAGTGGACCGAGCGACTGACCGCGCCCGAGATCAAAGAGATCGACGAAGCGATCGCGTTCGCGCGCTCGCGCTCGAGCGACTTCCTCGACATCGGCAAGGAGCAGTTTCCGCTGCCGACCTTGGGCACGCGTCTGAAGCGCATCGAGCACGAGCTGATCGACGGCCGCGGGTTCGTGCTGATCCGCGGTCTGCCGCGCGAGCGCTACGACAACGACGCGATGTGCCTCGCGTACTGGGGCATAGGCGCGCACCTGGGCCAGCCGTGGCCGCAGAACCACTACGGGCACCTGCTCGGCGACGTCACCGACCAGGGCAAAGGGGTCGACGACCCGACCGCTCGCGGCAACGAGCTCGGGCAGATCGGGCTCGAGTACCACTGCGACGGCTCGGACCTGATCGGGCTCTTGTGCCTGCAGACCGGCTCGTCGGGTGGCCGCTCTGCGGTCGCGAACTCGGTCGCGCTTCACAACCGCCTGGTCCGCGAGCAGCCTGAGGTCGCTGCCGCGCTGTACGAGCCGCTGCCGTTCGATTTCCGCGGCGAGCAAGCGCCGGGCAAGCGCGGCTGGTACCCGATGCCGGTGTTCACGAGCTGGGCGAACCGGCTCTACGTCCGGCTGATCGGCTCGTACATCATCGCGTCGCAGCGCCACGCGGACGCGCCGCGGCTCTCACCGGAGGCGCGCGAAGGTCTGAAGTGGATGCGCGAGCACTCCGAGAGCGGGCAGTACAGCGTCGAGATGGACTTCCTGCCCGGCGACATGCAGTTCATCAACAACTATCACGTGCTGCACGGCCGCACGCCGTACACCGACAACCGCAGCACCGGTCAGGTCCGCCACCTCAAGCGCCTCTGGCTCGAGACCGAAGTGCTGACCGAGCGCCCGCCGCAGTTCATGAACCACGGCAGGTCGCACTGGGCGAACAAGCGCGTGATCAGCCGCCTGGACGCGGCGAGCTGAGTCGCTGCCCGCGTCTCCGCACGAACGCGCACGCGACCGCGATCACCCACGTACCGGCGAGCCATCCGAGGGCGCCCACGAGCGCGCGCGTCTGCAGCGCTTCGACTCCGCTGGTCAACGCGATCTCGATCCGACCCGGCACGACGACCGGAATGGCGCTTCCATGCAGCCCGAACGAGAACAGGGCCAGAACCGCCAGCAACACGGGCGTGACCAGCCAAAACGCGACTGACCTGGGCGCCAACGCTGCGGCGCCCGTGGCGAGCGCAAGGCACGGCAGGCCCGCAACTGCGGTGATGAAGGCGACCTCGAGCGTCCATCCCTCCCCGGCGTCGCTTGGGCCTGCCGCGACTGCAACCACCAGCGCTCCGGCAACGGCCAGCGCCGCCCACCAACCGCACGCAATCGCCAAGCGCAACGTCGGGCCCCGCCAGTCCGTTCCAACGCCCAGTCCGCTCCGAACGCGCCACGCGACGACGAACGCTACGGCATGGCGGACGAGCATCGCGCAAGCGAAATACAGGATGAGCGGCAGCGGACAGTAGCCGAAGTACTTGCCGCTCTGAGCGCCGAACAGCTCGGTCGCTGCGGCGCGCGAAGTGGTATCGCCCAGCAGCGCCTGCGCCCGCAAGCCGACGATGACCGGAACCGCCCAGAGCGCCGTCGTCGCGCTCGGCGCGATCCACTCTCGGGACAGATGCAAGCGACGTTCGTCAGCCGCGGCTGCTCCGCCGTCGGTCGCTGTCCCGCTCGTCAGCACTAGAGCCTCCACGGATTGTGATCCGTCTCGAGCCATTCACACGCTGGATTCGCGCTGCAAGTCGCCTCGTCGAGGACGCCGCAGTTCAGCGTGTCGCCGAAGCACGTGATCTCGTGGACGCAGGCCGGATCGCTCTCACAGGCCGCGGCATCGTGATCGCATGACGGCAAGACGTCGCTCAGTCGACACTCCGATCCCGTCCATCCGCAGCCTGCCTCGAGACACGCGGCCTTCTCCGACAACGGAGCGCACGACCGCGGCGTGCACCGTAGCCCCCAGCTGCATCCGACCATCGTGCACTGCTCCTCGCTGGCATCGGGAAACAGCTCTGGAGAGAGCACGGCGCATCCTCGTGAGTTCCTCCGCTCGCATCTCGCATAGGTGCTACAGCCCGAGACGACCCCGCAAAGCAGACCGACGATTGCGATCCGCGTACGCCGGCTCACTGCACCTGAACCATGCAGCAACCGGTGTTGCAGACCCAGATGTTCGGGTCGCCGCACTGCGCGACCGACGTGCACTGCGACTCCGCGATCGGACACGTCGTCGTAGAGATCGTCGTGCACCCGACGCTGATATCATACTCCTGAGCACCCGGGCATCGCGGGTGCCCACCTGCCGTGTGAGCGTGATCGGCGGCGAGCGCCAGGAAGCCGATGGTCGCGCCCGAGCCGAGCTCGAGCAGCTCACGCGTGCGATCGAATCGAACGCCGGAGAGGGCCAGCTCCTCGGCGAGGAATGCGAACCCGGTCGCTTCTTCGGTGGAGAGGATGTCCTCGTACGGCCAGTCACCGTTGTCTGCCACACGCTGCCGAGTCTGCAGCCCGAGCGCCTTCAGGAAGTTGCTGACATCGGCGTTCGGGCTCTGCAGGACCTGCCAGGCGAAGAAACCCTCGCGAATGATTCGCTCCAGCTGCGCGCGTCGAGCGGTCGACTCGTCGGGAAACAACTCCCCGAGCCTGTCGTCGACGGCCTCCTCCAGCGGGACATGGCCGTGTGCGCTCGTGGCGACGACGTGGTGGGGCTCGACAGCGTCGCCGATCGCGTGCAGTGGCCATCCCAAGCCGCTGGCGTCGTTTCCGTTCGGCAGGTACTGCTTCTCCCACCCGTACTTCGCGAGATTGTTCAGAGGTGAGAACTCGATGTGCGGAAAGGAGTAGACCTGCCAGGGGCCCTCGCCGTCTCGCGGCTGCTCGTCGTAGTCGCCATAGATGTCGTCGCCGTCGGACTCGTACGCGTTCAGGCTCATGCCGCTGATGTCGGCGCCGGCCATGATCGACAGGTCGAAGGCACCGGGGCTCTCGTCGGGACCGGCGTTCGGGTAATACATGCCGGGCGTGCTGTTGTATTGACCGACGCCGTCGAACTGGAAGTAGTGCCACAGGCCCGTGAACGCCGGTGAGCGGATCTCTCCGAAGCCGGGGAGCAGTCCGTCCAGCTGCATGATCGGGTTGTAGCGCTCGGCCAAATGGAAGATCTCGTCGGGGTCGCACGAGTCCCCCAAGATGAACTTGGCGGCGCAGTAGAACCCCGCGACGACCGCACCGATCACCGCATTCGTCGCGTCGATTGCGATCCCCTTGATGATGGACAGCGCACCTGCGTTGGTCGGCTTGAACCACATGACGGCGTCGTCGAAGTGGTCGTCGATCGCCTGCGCGTGCCACCCGAGGACCGGACCCAGAGAGCTGTCGTTTCCCTGCAGCGGGGTCAGCGCACACGGATCCGCCTCGTTCTTCGGCGAGTAGCGAAATTCCTTGATGCTGAAAGCCGACAGATCCGAGAGATCATCGTGCACGTCGAACGTGCATTTGGCCGCGTCGTCGGCGTTGGTGGAATCGACGTCGAACGGGAAGTTCTCCTCGCCGCCCGTGCCCCCGGGAATGAGCCCGAGTCCGCTGCTCGGGAGCTTGTTCGGCAGACCAGTCCCGATTTCGTCGAGCCGGTCGGGCACTTGCTTGATGTCGTTCAGGTACGCCTGGAACTGCGCTGCGGTGACGCCCGAAGGTGGAGACGGCGCCGGAGGGTTCGGCTTGTTGAGCGCCTCCATCGCCTCGACCGCGCGCTGCACGATCTTCGAGTGCGTGTTGTAGTTGTAGGCACTGGCCTGACCGACCCACAGAAGAAAGAACGCGATCTGAAATGCGACGACTCGTCTCATCGAGGGCCTCCTTCCTTCCGCTCAGTTGCAATCGAAGCCCAGGACTTCGCAGTCACCTGGGGTTTGGGTGATCTTCCAGGGCGACCAGGCCGACTGGATGCCCCCGCCGTTGAGCACCTTCACGCGGAACCGCACTCCGTTGATGCCGCCCAGCTTGATCAAGAGCCCCGTCCCTCCGAGTCTTCCGCGGCTGCCCGCGTCGGTCGGCAATGCCTGGAACTGGACTGCGAAGCTGGGGACCTGTGAGCTCGTGCCCATCAACGCCGTGGCTTCCTCCGTTTCCTTGAAGGTCACCTGATAGCGCTGAAGGATGTCGAAGCCCCTGGGAGATCCAGAGAGCACGATCTCCTCGATGTCGAACACGTACCAAACGGGGCAGTTCTGCACCTGGTCGTTGGCGCGCGAGGAGAAGACGAACACGCCGCGATTCGTATCGCTCGGCCAGTAGAACCCGCCGAGGCTCGGCTGCTGCAGGATCTTCGTCCCGCTGCAGGCCGCGTTGAATGCGAACCCCATCTTGTCCAGGATGTTCTTGACGTCCTCGGCAGAAGGTGCCGGCGGCAGCGTGTTGTCCGTGCACCCGGAGTCGTTCGTCGGAGTGAGCGGCGGTGTGCTGGGGCAGAGATCGGTGCCGTTCGGAACGAAGTCGCCGTCGGTGTCGCCCGCGCACAACGCGTCCGCACGCCCCGCTACGGTCTCGAACGCACGAGCCTTGCGCGCGCGATCACGGATGAGCGCCAGATATTGCGCCGGCGTCTTCGATTGCGACGCGAGCGCGAGGGCTGCCGACGTGTAGTCGAGGTTGACGCGCCCGCGCAGATCCTGAACGCAAGCCGAATCACCGCGCGCGGCGCAGCGGCGCAGGATCTCCGCCTGGTACCAGCGCTCGAGCGCCACGCCGGTCAGGTCGGTTCGCGGCGGAATCTGCTCCACGCACGTCTCGAGGTCGGAGATGGGTCCGACGCTCTCGCAAACATAGGCGTCGAGGGTCGAACAGCTGTGGACCTCCCACTTGGCGGGGAGGATCGGATCCTTGGCCAGGCAGTCGTACGTCGAGAGCGCCTGGGACGGCTGGCCGGGTTCCCAATTCGTGTACGCGCCTTCGAACGGCGAACCCGTAGGTCCTCCGACGAAGAACTTCTTGCCGGTGGACTGCCAGCGCCAGGTCCCTTCCACGACTTGGTCGGTCCCTCCCAGAAACGAGTGCTCGATGATGTGCGCGCCGATGTACGTGTCCTCGCCCGCACTCTCGACCGCCGCGAGGTCCATGCCGATCGCTTGGCAGCGCCTCCGCGCGTCCGCGTACGAACGGTCGTTGTTGCAGAACCAATAGCTGATCCCGCCGCGTGTGCCCGACGTGCAAAGACTGTCCGGCGTTCCACATTGCGCGAGCGTGCCGCAGGCGCCCGCGCCGTTGCACTGGTTGTTCTCGGCGCAAAGCCCGTCGTTGCACGCGGTTCCGGACGGCTTCGGCGCGCTCGGACAGCCGCAGTCGCCCGCGACCGTCTTGGAGAAGTCACTGGGACACTCGTCCTTGCAGTTGGGTGTGCCGTCCGCATCGCTGTCCGTCTCCGCCACGCCGCAACCGCAAACCCCCGGCGCGGTCTTCGTGGCGTCTGCAGGACAGCCGTCCTTGCAATTCGCCGTGCCATCGCCGTCGCTGTCGGTGTCGGGCGTCCCGCAGCCGCACTGCCCGGGCTCGGTCTTGTTGGGATCGGTCGGGCAGAGATCGCCCTCGCACACGAAGGCCGCGAGGTTGCTGCAGCTCTCGTCGGACCACTTGCCCGGGGAGCCGCCCAGCGTGCCCCGGAAGATCGCGCAATCCTGATTGAGCGAGTTGTCGGGCTGGCCGGTCACCCAGTTGGTGTACGCCCCGCCGACGGCCGAGCCGTTGGCGGCACCCTGCCAGAACGCCTTATCCTGCTCGACCCAGCGCCAAGTTCCTTCGACCGCGCTGTCTCGGCCGCCGATCCAGGCGTTGCCCAGAAGGTTCGCGAGCAGGAACTGGTTCTCGCCCGAACCGCTGACGCTCGCGAGGTCATAGCCGATGCTCTGGCATTTCGTGCGCGCGGTCTGCCAGGTGTAGACCGCCGGACAGAACCAGTAGTCCTTCCCGCTGTACGAGCCTGGCACGCAGCCGCCATCCGGCGGGCTCGTCAGCGCTTGCTTGCTGACACCGATTGCTCCGGCACCGGCGTTCGCAGCGCCGTCGAGGTCCGTGGCGGCCGGAACGCAACTCCCGGCCAGTATAGTCACCACGCAAAGGCCGCAGCCGAGCCAACGCACAGACATGGCGACTCCCCTTCTCTCGTGACGCTCGCGGCTGCACGGGCCGCCGCTCGTCGACGAGCAGTCATTGGTAATACAGCCTACGCGCTGTCGTTATAGTGACGCAGGCAATGAGACTTCAATAGACTTCAAACTAAATTCACAAAGAATACTAAATGGCGTTGATCGCAATCACTTGCAGGGAGCGAGAGCTCGCGCTTGGCGTACATCTGCACGGCACGCACTGCGAACCGAGGCTCGAAAGACTGGCGCACCCAGGTGCAGCGGCGCGCCATGCGCGACCGCCGGACCCGCGCCGTTAAAAAGCAAGTCGCCGCTGACGAACGACATCAGCGGCGACGATCGCCGGCAGTCGCCGGCGCATGGCTGGCGGTTCTAGCGCTTCGCGAAGTCGGGGAGCGGGGTGGCGTCTTCCACCGGATTCGCAAGCCTGACAGCGGCCGTCGATCCGAACAGGATGCACATCTCGGCGTTGAACGCCTGGTTCGCGAAGCGCAGGGCGCCGATGGTGTTCGGGGCCGGCCCGTTCACCGCTGCGGCGCGCTCGTCCGTGAACTCGATGTGGCAGTTGAAGTGCAGCTTTTCGCCCGGCTGCACCATCAGAACTCCGGTGGTCGCCCCGTCCATCCGCTTATCCGGAGCCGGCGTCGGGTTCATCGTCATGCTGTCGTAGCGATAGGTCGGCTCATCGTACCAATCGTACGACTGGTAGAGGATCTGGTTCTCGCCGCCCGGCTTCTCGATCCAGCTGGAGAAGTTCGTGGTCCAGGCATGGCGGTGGCCGAAGATCGTCACGATGCGGATCGGCTCGGTGATGTCCCAGGAGTAGTGGAGGTCCTGCGTCGTGCCTGCCGGCACGTTGAGCAGCGCGACCTGCACGTAGTTGAGACCGAGGATCCCGTAGACGCGCGTGGTCGCGTCCTCCTCGAACCACAGGTTGGTCCAGGCCTCCTTGAGGATCGGTTTCCCCGCGATGTTGAAGTGGTGCATGTTGAACGTCACGAACGGGTTCGCGCCCATCACCGAGTAGAGGCCCTTGTCCTCGTTGGGCTTCTGCAGCGACTTCGGCGCGTTCTCATCCGGACGCTGCGCACCGGGCAGGCTGTTGCCGTTCAGACCGACGGCCGCGCCCGGACCCCAGGTCCCGACCGCGCCGCTCGCCGTGTCCCACGACACGATCATGTGGTGCGAGCCGCCGCGCATGCGCGCGTAGTTGCGGTAGAACTTGACCTCCGCCGTGTTCGCCGCGGTGGTCAGGTAGTTCTGCTCTTCCTCCTGGCCGTCCTCCATCACGAAGTCGTCGGTCGGGTTCTCGTAGCCGCTCATGTCGCCGGCCGAGACCTGCTCGAACCACTTCACGCCCTGCGGGTGCACGCCGTACTGAATGCCCAGCTCGGGCGGCGGCGGCAGGATGCAGAAGTTGTCGCCCGGATACTCGGTCTTGTACCAGGGCCACACGTCGACGCAGCGCACCGCGTACGGGTTGTTCAACGTGGCGTCGAACGGCATGCACGTGTTGGGAAGCTTGTCACCACCCGGGCTGTACTTGATGCCCTCGAAGCTGAAGCCCTGACACTCCTCGGGCATCATCGTGTTCGGCATGTCATCGGGCTTTTCCATGCCCATCGACCCCGCCTCGACGGTCGACGGCCCGCTGCCGCCTCCGCCCGCGGTCGTGACGGGGCCGTTGCCCGCCGTCGCGCCCGTGTTGCCCGCAGTCGGAGTGCCGACCGATGGGCCGCCGGGCATCTGCATCCCGCCTGGCGGTTGAACCCCTGGTCCGCCGGCTCCCCCTTGCGTGCCCTTGTCCTTGTCGTCTGCCGCGCCACAGCCCAACCCCAAGGCGAGCGCGAACACCATCACCCAATTGATGTTCCGAGTCGTCATCGCATGCTCCACCAGATCACCTCGGGCGTACGTTGACCGCTCCTTGAACGAGATTCAAGGCCCAGTTACCGCGAAATTCCGCATCAAATGGCGTGATCGGCATCCCGCGCAGGCAACTACTCAGCCTCCAATTGGCGCTATAGGACCATAGCCTTTCGAGATCGACCCCGCGGTCAATCGCGTGCTTGCCGGCTGCGATCGTCGGCAGGACAATGCGAGGAATGCTGCTCTCACGCGCCGAGATGAGCATGGACTTCGGTTCCGAGCGGCTGAAGCCCGAACGGGACCGCGAGATCCTGCAATGGATCTTCGACCAGTTTCTTTACGGTGAGGTCACCGGCATCCAGGTGGGGCACTGGCTGTACCAGGCCCCCGACCTGGCCTCCGCCCGCTTCCTGGCCAAGCAGGCGATCGAAGAGCTCCAGCACGTGGGTAACTTCCTCCGCATGATGCAGCTGCTCGGGCTGCGGCCCGGGAAGCCGCACCCGGTGGTGCGGACCCTCGCCACGGGCATGATGGCCGACAGCTGGGCGGAGCACGTGGCGCTCGAGATGGCCACCGGGGAAGGCTTCGTGCTGACCGCGTTCTATGCCGTGATCGACACGCTCGATCATCCCGAAGCGGTCCAGATCCTCGAGCGGGCCGTCCGCCAGGAAGAAGGCCACGTCGACTTCGGCGAGCGAGAGACGATGCGCCTCTGCGCGAACGACCCGCAGCTGCGGCGCACCTTGCTCGGGCTCTCGCTGGTCTGGATGTGGGGCGTGCGTCAGCTCGCGCGCTTCGCGGAGCGCCGGCTTCCGCCGCACCCGCTGCTCGCGCGCATGCCGGAGTTCCTTCAGATGTGCCTGCGCTGCAACGAGCTGCGGCTCCAGCGCATGGGCCTGCTCGACCGTCCGCTCGCCGAGCTCTCGGCGGCGAGCAAAGCCGCGCTCGTGACCGAAGCGTACGCGCGCAAGACCGCGGGCGGGCTCTGGTCGCGGGTCACCGCGTTGCGACCCGGCGGCAAGCGCCGCTTGACCGAGACGTACCTCGACGACCCCGCGATCCGCGCTCTGACCGAGGCGACCGAAGAAGCCGCCGAATAGCGCGCTATCGCTTGCGCGCGACCAGGACCAGCTCGCGGCCGACCATGGCGCGCTCGAGCGCGCGGGTCCACACCGACCCGAGCACCGGCACGTACTTGAGCTTGCGCGTGACCCAGTTGCCCGTGGGCCAGAGCACGCCGCGGTCGCCGCCGGGAACGATCGAGGTGACCTGTTCGATCGCGAACGACTTCGACAGCAGATCCTTGAGCAGCGAGAGCGCGGGCCAGTTGCGGATCTGGCCCTTGCCCTGCGGCATCAGGTAGCTCGACCGCCGCCACACGGACCCGTTCTGCGTCATCAGAACGAACACGCCGCCGTCCGCCGTCAGCTGCGCCACGCGATCGACGAATGCCTGCTGATCGGCCACGTGCGCGATCACGTCGGCCGAGACCACGAGATCGAAGGGACCGCCCAGGTCGAGCGTGGGGAAGTCGCCGCACATGAGCGTGACCTCCGGAAACAGCGCGCGGCCTCGCTCGATCGCGCTCTGCGAGAGATCGGTCCCCGTCACCTTGCCCCACGGCAGCAGGCGCGCGCCGAGCCAGCCGGTGCCGCACCCGACGTCGAGGATGTGGAGCCTGCCGCGCTCCTTCGCGCAGCGCTTCGCGACTTCGATGGCGATCTCCGCCTGCCGCGCCTGGAACGCGTCGCCGTCCCCCGTGCGGAAGCTGCTGTTCCACTGGTTCCAAAACGCTGCTTGCTCGTCGAGCCCTGGATCCACGCAGGTCCTTATAGCGGCGGGCAGAACACCGTCCAGCTACTTCAATGTGAGCCGCCAGAGCTCGTGCGCGCTGCCGGTCTGCACGGACAGGTACGCGGCCTCGCCGTCGGCATCGATGTCCGCGCCGGCGAGCGTGCCGGCGGCCTGCACGATCAGTCCGCACTCGCTGCCGTCGGTCGCGATCCAGCCGAGGTCGCCGCTCGAGTCGGTGAAGTACAAGCGCTTGCCCGCAAGCTCGAGCCACTCGATGCGCGCCGGTCGGTCCGCGGCCGGCCCTGGTCCACCCACGGCGAGCGACTCGTACTGCGTGCTGCCGTCGACCGGTGCGGCCATCACCGCGAAACCGTCGGTGAAGAACACCGTCTTGCCGTCGGTGACGACCGCCGTCGGCGCGGAGCCGCCGCCCGTAGCGACGGGCTCGACGGTGCCCCCTTCGACCTTGACCCGCCGGATCTGCGCGCTGACCGCATCGGCGAAGTACACGAAGCCGGACTGCAGCACCTGGTCGTTCGCCTGCACGCCCGTCGCGATCGTCTCCAGCGCGCCGTCCGTGATCGGCGCGCGCAACAGCACGCGCGCCTGCGGGTCGGCGAAGTACAGGTGAGTGGAGTCGAAGCGCAGCAACGCGACCTGGTAGTTCAGCTGCGTGGCGACCGCATCGGGGATCGCATCGGTGGCCGCGACCGACGCGCGCCAGAGCCCCTTGTCGCGCGACCAATAGAGGTTCAGGTCGGCGATCAGGAACTGCTCGACGGTGCCTGCGACCGCGCGCTCGAACTCGGTCGCGCCCTCGGGCAAGCGCAGGAGCCCGTCGGCGGGATCGAGCACGAAGACCTGTCCCCGCCGGACCGCGAGCGCGCCCAGCTCGCGCGGCCCCGAGTAGAGGACGCTGCGCACGCTGCCGAACCCGGAAGGCGGTCCGCTGGGCCGGCACGCGCCGGGCGGGATCGGGCGAGTCGGCCCCTCGACGGGCGTTCCGCCGGTGCCGCTCGTGCCACCCGAACCGCCGCCGGGAGCCGTACCGGCCGATCCGCCGGTACCCGCCTTTGCCCCGGTCCCCGCTCCGCCCACGGCCCCGGCTGGTCCGGCATCCTCCGCCGCCGACGCGTCGGACTCGGACGGGCCGCCGGCTTGATTGCCCGCATCGTCGCCACAGCCCGCGAACAGCGCGAGCGCCCACGAGGCGCCCGCCACCAACCACCTTGCCTTACCCGTGACGCAGCGCATCGGCACCGAGTATCGCCCGCGCCCGCATTTGCCGTACAGCGCTGAAACGCGGAGCCGCCCGCCGGCGTAGTAGTTCACACAGCGCCGATTGCGCGCTGGCTTGGAGGCGCCATATGTACGTGCACATGACGAGACTGCTCATCGCGCTGATGGTCGTGGCCTGTGGCAGCCCCACGGTCTCCACGGCCGCCGCCGAAGGGCCGGCTCGAGCAAAGCCTGCCCAAGCACGGAAGGAGAAGCCCGTGACGAATCCGAGCAGCAAGCCGAGCAAGGAAGAGCTCAAGCGCCGCTTGACCCCGCTGCAGTACAGCGTGACCCAGGAAGAAGGGACGGAGCCGCCGTTCCGCAACGAGTACTGGGACAACCACGAGCAGGGCATCTACGTCGACGTCGTCAGCGGCGAGCCGCTGTTCAGCTCGCTCGACAAGTACGAGTCCGGCACCGGCTGGCCGAGCTTCACCAAACCTCTCGACGAGAACAGCCTGGTCGAGCACAGCGATCGCAAGCTCGGCATGGAGCGGATCGAAGTGCGTTCACGCGGCGCGGACTCGCACCTCGGCCACGTGTTCCCCGACGGGCCGAAGCCCACCGGCCTGCGCTACTGCATGAACTCCGCGTCGCTGCGCTTCGTTCCCGCCGACAAGCTGGTGGAGTCCGGCTACGAGAAGTACGCTGCGCTCTTCCCGAAGGTGAAACAGACCATGGAACAACCCAAAGCCAAGGCTCAGGGCACGCGCGAGACCGCCTTACTCGCCGGTGGGTGTTTCTGGGGCATGGAAGACATCATCCGCAAGATCCCCGGCGTGCTCGAGACCGAGGTCGGCTACACCGGCGGCTCGCTCGACAACCCGATGTACGAAGACGTGAAGACGGGCAAGACCGGCCACGCCGAGTCGGTGCGCGTGGTGTTCGACCCGAGCGTGCTGAGCTTCGAGTCGCTGCTCGCCTGGTTCTTCCGCATGCACGATCCCACGACGATGAACCGCCAGGGCAACGACGTCGGCACGCAGTACCGGTCCGCCATCTTCTATACCAGCGAGCAGCAGCGCGAGACGGCGGAGAAGGTCAAAGCTCAGGTAGACAAGGCCGGCAAGTGGAAGAAGCCGATCGTCACGCAGATCGTGAAGGCCGGCCCGTGGCACCCCGCCGAGGACTACCACCAGGACTACCTGGTCGAGCACCCGAACGGCTACACGTGTCACTTCCTGAGAGACTGAGCATTCTCAGCACGCCATGCCGGGCATCGATCCTTCACGCGCGTTCATCCCGGTTCAGCTCGCGATCCTGACGGTCTCCGACTCGCGCATCGAGGCGGATGACCGTTCGGGCGCGACGTTGGTCGAGCGCGCGGAGCAGGCCGGTCACAAGGTCCTGCGCCGCGCGCTCGTGCCGGACGAGCGCGCGCGGATCGAGGCGCAGCTGCGCGAGTGGATCGACGACCCCGAGGTCGACGCGGTGATCTCGACCGGCGGCACAGGCGTGACCGGGCGCGACGTCACGCCGGAAGCGTTTCGCGCGCTGTACGACAAGGAGATCGAAGGCTTCGGGGAGCTGTTCCGGTGGATCAGCTTCCGCAGCGTGGGGACCTCGACGATCCAGTCGCGCGCGACGGCCGGGGTCGCGCGGGGCACGTACCTGTTCGCGTTGCCCGGCTCGCCCGGCGCGTGCCGGGACGCGTGGGACGAGATCCTCGTGCACCAGCTCGACAGCCGGTACCGCCCGTGCAACTTCGTCGAGCTGATGCCGCGCCTGCAGGAGCGGTAAGCGCCTGCTATAAAGCCCCCCCGTGAGCCTGGCCGTATTCGAAAACGTCTCGCTGGCGTACGGGAAAAAGACCATCGTCGACGAGCTCGATCTGCGCATCGGTGCGACCGATCGCATCGGTCTGATCGGCCCCAACGGCTCCGGCAAGACTTCGCTGCTGCGTATGCTGGCGGCCGAGCAGGCGCCTGACGGCGGACGCATCCGCCTCCGCCGCGGCTTGCGGCTCGGTTACCTGCCGCAGGACATCGCGGTCGCGAGCGAGAAGCCTCTGCTCGATTTCGTGGTGGCGAGCGTCGAAGGTCGCGAAGAGCTCGCGCGCGACATCAGCGAGTGCGAGGCCGAGCTCGCCACGCTCGAGGAAGCGGTCAAGCGCGGCGAGCGCAGCAACGACGACTTGATGGACGTGGTCGAGCGCCTGAGCGACCTACACGAGCGCGCGACGCACTACGAGCTGCACTACACCGAGCACGAGGCCACGCGCATCCTGCACGGCCTCGGCTTCGAACAGACCGACCTGCGAAGACCGCTGTCCGAGCTCAGCGGCGGCTGGAAGATGCGCGCGGTCCTCGGCGCGCTGCTGTTCCAGAAGCCTGATCTACTGCTGCTCGACGAGCCGACCAACCATCTAGACCTGCCATCGGTGACCTGGTTCGCCGACTTCCTGCGCGCGCACGACCGCTCGTTCATCTTGATCTGCCACGACCGCGAGTTCCTCAACGAGCAGATCGCGCGCGTGGTCAGCTTCGAGATCGAGGGCGTGCGCCAGTACGCCGGCGACTACGAGCAGTATGTGCGCCAGCGCGGCGAAGAAGAGATCATCCTCGAGAACAAGGCCAAGAACCTCGCGCGCGAGCGCGAGCAGACCGAGCGCTTCATCAACCGCTTCCGCGCCCAGGCCACCAAGGCGCGCGCGGTGCAGAGCCGGGTCAAGCAGCTCGAGAAGATGGAAGAGGTGCAGACGTTCGGCTCACGGCGGGTGATGCGCTTCAAGTTTCCGCCGAGCGAGCGCGCGCCCAGCGAGGTGCTGCGCATCGAGGGACTCGGCAAGCGCTTCGGCGAGCACCAGGTGCTCTCGGACGTCGCGCTGCACGTTCGGCGCGGCGAGAAGGTCGGCATCATCGGCAAGAACGGCGCGGGCAAGACCACGTTGCTGCGGATGATCGCGGGCGAGCTCGAGGCGAGCGCGGGCAAGATCTCGTTCGGCTATGGGGTCAAGCACGGCTACTACGCGCAGCACCACGCCGAGACGCTGTACGCGGCCGACACCATCTACGACACGGTCGCGCGCGAAAAGCCCGACGCCGGCGCCACGCGTACCCGCAGCGTGCTCGGCGCCTTCCTGTTCAGCGGCGACGACGTCGACAAGAAGATCGGCGTGCTGTCGGGCGGCGAGCGCTCGCGCGTCGCGCTCGCGCGCTTGCTGATCAACCCGGGCAACCTTCTGCTCATGGACGAGCCCACCAACCATCTGGACCTCGACTCGAGCGAGGCGCTCGCCGACTCGCTGTCCGGCTACGACGGCAGCATGCTGTTCGTCAGCCACAACCGCAGCTTCGTGCGGCGGCTCGCGACCCGCATCTGGAACGTCGAAGACGGCAGGGTCGAGACCTACCCGGGCACGCTCGACGAGTACATGGACAGCTGTCGCCGCCGGTTGGCCGGCGAGCAGCCGCGGGACGCTGGCAAGGACAAGAAGGGAAAGCCCGAAGAGCAGCGCGCGCCGCGCGGCGACCGCGACGCGGAGAAAGAGCGCAAGCGCAAGGAAGCCGAGCTCCGCGCGAGCAAGAACGCGGAGAAGCGCCTGGCCACCGAGGTCGAGCGGCTCGAGCGCGAGATCGGCGAGCTCGAAACCGCCCAGGCCACGCGCAGCAGCCAGCTCTCCGACCCCGACGTCTACGCGGACAAGGCCCGCAGCCAGAAGCTCATCGACGAGTTCCGAGACGCGCAGCAAAAGCTCGAGTCGCTACAAGCCCGCTGGGAAAAGGCCCTCACCGAGCTGGAAGCAGCGCGAGCGTCCGACAAGGGATAGAGACAGAGATCACAGGAAGACGGGAAGGCGGGAAGGCCGAACAAACTTCGTTGCTCTAACTTCCCGCCTTCCCGTCTTCCTGTGACATCTACTTCTTCGGCCGGACGCTCGTACGATCCGCGGGGTAGCGGCCGCGGTGGATCACGGCCGGCGGCGGGTACGGGCCGTAGTACGACGGTGGTCCGAAGTAGCAGTCGTATGGACCGTACGGCCAGCACGGATAGCCGCCGCCCGCCGCGTACGGCGGCGGGTACGGGTCGTGCGCGTGCAGCTCGACGAACACGGTCCGCTGCAGATACATCGCGTCGCCGCCGTGCACCGCCCAGCGCAAGCGAAACGCCCGGATCTCGCCGGGGTCGATCTCGTCCGGCATCACGAAGTGGTACTGCGTCTCGCCGAACGCCTGCGGGGCCACGGTCAAGTCCACCGGGTCCGCCGGCGACAGCTCCGACAGCAGCGCGTCGTCCGTGCGCATCGTCCCGATCCGGATCTCACGCGCGCGCAAGGTGATCGGCTTGTCGCTCGTGTTGTGCAGCAGGAACCCGACCTGCACCACGCTGCGACCGTCGGGCGAGCGGTACGCGCCGCGCGACCACAACGTCATCTCACCGAACGCGCCGTGCGGCCCGGTCAGCGGATAGAGCGACTGGCTGTAGCCGTTCTCGGTCTGGCCGGTGACCCGCTCGGTCGGCTCGAAGTACTGCCGGCTCGCCGCGCACGCGCCGAGCAAGGCACTGGCGAGCAAGGCCACCGCAACGCGCTCGTGCCCGACTCGCATGGTCCGACCCTCCCTCAGTACCGGGGCACGCTCGGGTCGACTTCACGCGACCACGCGTCGATGCCGCCCTCGAGGTTGAACACCTTGGTGTGGCCTTCGGCCAGGAAGCGCTCCGCCGCCGCGCGGCTGCGCACCCCCGAGTGGCAGAAGAAGACCAGAGTCGCCGACTTGTCGCGCTGCTCCAGCTCGTGCTCGTAGTCCGGGTCGAGCAGCCGCGCTTTGCCGATGCGGGCCATCGCCTGCTCCTGCGGCGACCGCACGTCGACGAGGTCGAACGCCTCGCCGCTGTCGAGCATCGCCTTGAGCTCGGCCGCGCGCAGCGGCTTCACCCGTGCCGGCTCGTTGGGGTTGTCGATCTTGAAGCCGCCGCCGCCGGCCGCGGTGTAGTCGATGCGAATGCCGTCGGCGCGCTTCGCGCTCAGGCGATCGACCAGCACGGTGAGTCCCCCGGCATCGATCTCGAAGTCGCCCTTTTGCGCATCGTCCAGCGACAGCTCGTACTCGAAGCGGCTGCTCACGCCGAGCCGCAGCTTGCCTTCGCCGCCGCCCGCCTTCTGCAGCGCCTCGCGCGCCGCCGGCGTCACCTCGATCTTCGGCGCGCTCACGTCGGCCTTGACGCCGAGCTTCTCCTGCAGCTCGCCCGAGACGAACATCTCGCGCACGATGTCGCAGCCGCCGACGAACTCGCCGTCGACGTACAGCTGCGGGATCGTCGGCCAGTTCGAGAACTCCTTGATGCCCTGGCGGATGTCGGCTTCCTTGAGCACGTTGACCGTGTGGTAGCTCGGGAGCAGCTCGTTCAGGATCTGCACCACGGTCGCCGAGAAGCCGCATTGCGGAAAGCTGCGCGTCCCCTTCATGAACAGAACGACTTTGTTGTTGCTGAGCAGGTCGCTGATCTGGGTGCGCAGGCTGTCATCCATGGTTCGACTCTCGTCCAGGCTTTCTGTTGGGGCGGGGCGGCGGTTGCCGCCCCGTCTGCGCGCCGGAAGCGGCACGTCTACGGCGTGCTCCTAAAGCCAGCCGGGCCTGCCGTCAACATGCCACGACCGGCCGGGACCGCGGTCGCCAGGTTGCGCGGCGGACCGTTGCCGCCGATACCTGGGCCATGCCCAAAGGCCGTCTGGTTCTCGATGGTTCGCGGCCCGCCGCCGAAGCGCTGGCTCGCGGCGTGACCCTGGCCGCACAGGTTACCGCGGAGCGCCCCGTCGCGGTGTACGCCGCCCCGCTCGAGCTCGCGGCCGTGGTGCTGGGCGCGTACCAGCACGCCGGTCATGCGCTCCGGTCCGACGCGCTCGACGCGTTGGCGCTGCCGGTCCTGCGGCGGCGCACCGGTGGCTCCGCGGTCTGGGCCGGCGAAGGCACCTTGTACCTCGCGCTCGGACTCCACGACGCGAGCGCGCTCATGGCCTGCCCGCCCGGAAAGATCTTGAACCGCAACGTGCGTGGCTTGCTCGCCGGCATCCGCGCGTTGAACGTGCCCGCGCACTACTTCGGCCGCGACTGGATCAGCTTCACCGCCGACCCCGGCGCGTACATCGGCTGGGACGAGGAAGCCAGCGGCAAGGTGCTGCTCGAAGCGTTCATCGCGCTCGAGACTCCGTTCGTGCTGCCGGTACAGCTCGCCGGCTATCCCGCGCCGGCCGAGCCTCCCCTGCGCGGCAAGACGCCGACGACCTTGCGCGCTGCCGGCGCGACGCAGAGCGTGAGCGAGATCCTGAGCGCGCTCGCCGGCGGCTACGGCAAGGGCTTCGCGATCGAGTACGAAGAGCGCGCGCTCGACGCCGACGAGCTGCTCGCGGTCTCGGCTCGCGCCGCGCTCCCCGTCGACGTCGCCGATGACCGCGGTCTCTGCTGGTCGCGGCCCGTCGAGGAAGCGATCGGCTTCATCAGCGCGGGCGCGCGGCTCGACGCGAGCGGGCGCTTCGCCGACCTCGCGCTCGGCGGAGACTTGCTGCAGAACAGCAGCTGCCCCGAACAGCTGCACGCGCGTCTCGTCGGCGCGGCTGCCGACGCCGATACGATCGGCGCGGCGCTCGACGCCGTCTACGCCGCGCGGCCGGGCCTGATCGAAGGCGTACGCAGCCTGAGCAGCTTGCGCACCGCGCTCCTCGACGCCGTGGAGCGCGCGCAAGAGCGCTGAATGGCGGCGGTGGACTGGCGCGAACGCCGCGCGGCTGGCAAGAACAGCGAGCACCGATGACCGCCCCCGAACCGCGCACCAACCGCCTCGCGGGCGAGACCAGCCCGTACCTGCTGCAGCACAAGCACAACCCGGTCGACTGGTACCCGTGGGGCCCCGAAGCGCTCGAGCGCGCGCGCAGCGAAGACAAGCCCATCTTTCTCTCGATCGGCTACTCCGCCTGTCACTGGTGCCACGTGATGGAGCGCGAGTGCTTCGAGAACGCCGACATCGCCGCGCTGATGAACGCGCTGTACGTGAACATCAAGGTCGACCGCGAAGAGCGCCCCGACATCGACGAGATCTACATGAAGGCGGTCGTGGCGATGACCGGCAGCGGCGGCTGGCCGATGAGCGTGTTCCTCACGCCGGCGCTGCAGCCGTTCTTCGGCGCCACGTACTTGCCGCCCGTGCGCAAGTACAACCGGCCGAGCTTCCCGGACGTGCTGGTCGGGCTCGCCGAGGCGTTCGCGAACGACCGCGAGCGCGTGTTCGAACAGGCGAGACAGCTCACCGCGGTGGTCGCCGAAGAGGCGCGTACCGACCTGCGCGGCGAGCTGGTGCCGGACGCGCTCGAGCGCGCGTGCAAGTCCTTGCTCGGCAGCTGGGACCGGACCTGGGGCGGTTTCGGCGGCGCGCCGAAGTTTCCGCACAGCGGCGAGCTGCGAGCGCTGCTGCGTCTGCACGCGCGCGCCGGCGAGGCAGAGCCGCTCGCCTGCGTCGTGAACACGCTCGATCGCATGGCGCGCGGCGGCATCTACGATCAGCTCGGCGGCGGCTTTCACCGCTACAGCACCGACGCGCAGTTCCGCATCCCGCACTTCGAGAAGATGCTGTACGACAACGCGCTGCTCGTCGTCGCGTACCTCGAAGCGCACGTGCTGACCGGACGCGCGGACTTCGCAGTGATCGCCCGCGAGACCTGCGACTGGACGCTGCGCGAGATGCGCACGAACGAAGGCGCGTTCGCGAGCGCGCAAGACGCCGACAGCGAGGGCGAGGAAGGCCGCTTCTTCGTGTGGACCCCCGACGAGCTCGAAGACGTGCTCGGGCGCGAGCTCGGGCGCAGGGCCGCCGCGTTCTACGACGTCACGCCCGAAGGCAACTTCGAGAACGGCCAGAGCGCGCTCTGGCGACCGCGCGAGACCGCGGTCGTGGCCGAGGAGCTCGGGCTCACACCGCATGCGCTCGAAGCCGAGATGGCCGAGGCCCGCACCAAGTTGCTCGCCGTGCGCGATCGACGCGTGCGCCCGCTGACCGATGACAAGGTCCTGGTCTCGTGGAACGGCCTGATGCTCAGCGCGCTCGCGAGCGCGTACCAGGTGCTCGAAGAGCCGCGCTATCTCGAAGCCGCACGCGCAGCCGCGGACTACCTGCTCGGCGGGCTGCGCGCACCCGACGGGCGCCTGTTCGCGACCGCTCGCAACGGTCGCGCGCACCTCGACGCATGCCTCGACGACTACGCGTTCCTGACGCAGGGCCTGCTCGATCTGTACGAGTCCGACTTCGACCTCCGCTGGCTCCGCGAAGCCCGCGCGCTCAGCGAAGTGATCGAGACGCGCTTCGCCGACTCCGAGCTCGGCGGCTACTTCACGACCGGCCAGGGACACGAAGCGCTCATCACCCGAATGAAGAGCGTGCACGACGGCGCGGTGCCTGCCGGTTCGGGCGTACAAGCGCTCAACCTCTTGCGCCTCGCCGAGCTCGGCAGCGACGAATCGCTCGCCCGCCGCGCCGACGCCGTGGCCGCGTCACTCGCAGCGCTCGTCAATCGCCAGCCGCGCGCGTTCGCTCACCTGCTGCTCGCGCTCGACTTCGCCTCACGCGAGCCGAAGCAGGTGGTGATCAGTGGAGAGCTTCACGATGACCTCACTCGGGCATTGCTGCGCGCGGTCCGCACGACATTCAAGCCGCAGCGCGTGGTCGCGCTCGCGAACGCGGCTTCAGCTGCGCACGCCGGTGAGTTGCCGCTGTTGCTCGGCCGCGCGCCCGATCACCGTGGTGCGCTCGCGTATGTGTGCCGGCACCGAACGTGTCTCGCGCCCACACCTTCACCTGCTGATCTTTCGCGCTCACTACTCAGTTGATGCACTTGCGCTGGCACTGACTGCACTGCACGGGCATACTTGATTCCAGTACCTCATTCTTTCTTCAGTACGAGCGTTATTTGCTGTGGGAAAGCCGGAGGTAGCAGGCGGCGTTGTAGTCAAGGCGCCGTCGCGACGACGAAAAGGTAGGACGAAGAGGTCGCCTTGAAGCGTGCGTTGCTGTTGTTTGGACTGGTGATGACGGCCTGTGGCTGTGCAGCGACCCTTCCCACCTCCGCCGAGTGGCCCGTAGACGATGAACAGCTCGCGATTCACGCCGCGATCATGGCGTGGCACGACGCGGGGCTGCCCTGGGACTCGGCCTGCGCCGACCAGTACGACCGGATCCGAGTCGTCGTAAGTCAACCGCGTGAATTCACCGAGCTGTGCGGACGGAAGCCGCTGCACGCCGGCGGGCGGCTCTACGCGTGCAACACCGAGCAGTTCGAGCACGGCTTTCCGATCTGGGTCGTCGACGACGCGCGCGTGCCGCTGCTCGTGATCAGCGAGCTGCAGCCGGAGATCCACCGCAAGCTCCTGATCGTGCACGAGACCATGCACTGGCTCGAGCGCTGCTCCGGCAAGGGCATCGACTTCGACCACGCCGACCCGACCGTGTGGCAGCAAGCGCGCTCGACCGCGCAGCAAGCGGTGCTCGCCGCGCTGCAAGGCCGCGAAGAACAGCGCCAGCGCTTGATGTGGTCGCGCCTCGACCGCGCCTCGCAGCTCGGTCCGACCACGCACCGCCGCCAGTACCGCCAGTAGAACGCGGAGTCACACTGTGACTCGGAACGGATCAGAGGAAGGCGGGAAGACGGGAAGTCTGAATAACTAATTTGAACTTCCCGCCTTCCCGCCTTCCTCTGATCTGCATCTTGATCTCACACCGTCGTGGCGATGCCGCCGTCGACCGGCAAGAGCGCGCCCGTCACGTACGCGCTGGCGCGCGACGCGAGGAAGATCGCGGCGCCGGCCATGTCCTCGGGCTCGCCGATCCGGCCGCGCGGGCATGACTGCTTGATCGCGTCGCCGAACACCCGCAGCGTCTCCGCCATCATCTTGCTCTCGAACGGGCCGGGCGCGATCGCGTTCACGTTGATGTTCTCGCCCGCAAGACGCCGCGCGAGCACGCGCGTCAGGTGGATCAAGCCGGCCTTGCTCGACGAGTACGCGTACGTCTCGAGCCCCGGCACGTGCATGCCGTCGATCGAGGCGATGTTGATCACCCTGGCGGGATCGACCGCCGTACCCGCCGCTCGCAGCAACGGCAGGAGCTCGCGAGTCAGGAAGAACGGCGCCTTGAGATTGGTGTCGACGACCTTGTCCCAGCCGCCCTCCGGATAGGCGTCGATCGGCTCGGCCCAGTTCGCGCCCGCGTTGTTCACCAGGATGTGCAGGCGCGGCTCGCGCTCGCGCAGCGCCGCGACGAGCTTCTGGAGCCCGTCGGCGCGCGACAGATCCGCCGGCAGCGACACGCACGAGCCGAGCTTGCC
>JADMIO011331865.1_pt1 | contig 22184 bp, 18 predicted proteins | sample 8958161 | NCBI WGS metagenome assembly JADMIO01 (sample SAMN16585339, study PRJNA669376) | soil metagenome | isolation source: Crop rotation soil | place: USA: Cullars Rotation, Alabama | collected 2011
GCCTGCCGGCCCGCCTGGGCCACAGGGGCCTGCAGGCGCACCCGGTCCGCAGGGACCCGCCGGGCCGCAGGGGCCGGCCGGCGTGTCCGGGTACGAGGAGATCGGCTCGGCGGTCGCCATCCCCGGCCTCCAGTCGGGGACGACCGACGCGACGTGTCCCGCGGGGAAGGCGATCCTCGGCGGCGGCGTGGCGTCGAGCGGTGGCGACATGAACATCATCTCGAGCTTCCCGCTCCATGTCTCGAGCTTGTTCGGCTACGGGTTCAACACGTGGCGCGGGCGCGCCTACAACCCGAACCTCGGCGTCGCGACGCTCGTCGTCAGCGCAATCTGCGCGACGATCTGAGGGACACGAGGGGGGCGCCAACCGGCGCCCCCCTCGGCGCATTCCGTTACCCTCCTGCACCGCAGGCTTGTGCAAGGCCGAAGGCCGCAGCCAAGCCAAAGGGCCCTGAACTTTGTGAGAGCAGGAGACAATGGATTTCTTCACTGATCATTCCGTGCTGTTCGCGCTCGTGTGCGCCGGTATCGCCGTCGCCTACGGAATCGGCTTGACCTACTGGCTGCTGCAGCAGCCGGACGGAAACGACCGGATGCGCGAGATTGCGCGGGCGGTCCAGGAAGGCGCCGCGGCGTACCTCCGCCGCCAGTACACGACCGTGGCGATGGTCGCCGTCGTGCCGTTCCTGATCCTCGGCCTCTACAACAAGCTGGGCTGGGGAACGGCGATCGGCTTCCTCGTCGGCGCGATCCTCTCCGCCGCCGCGGGCTTCATCGGCATGAACGTCGCCGTGCGCTCGAACGTCCGGACGGCGGAGGCGGCGCGGAACGGTCTCGCGCCGGCGCTCAACGTCGCGTTCCGCGCGGGCTCCGTCACCGGCTTGCTCGTCGTCGGCCTCGGGCTGCTCGGCGTGGCCGGCTACTACTGGGTGCTCACCGACTGGCTCGGCAACTCGCAGAACTCCGCGATCGACGATCTCGTCGGCCTTGCCTTCGGCGGCTCGCTCATCTCGGTCTTCGCGCGTCTCGGCGGCGGCATCTACACGAAGGCCGCGGACGTCGGCGCCGACCTCGTAGGCAAGATCGAGGCCGGCATCCCGGAGGACGACCCGCGCAACCCTGCCGTCATCGCGGACAACGTCGGCGACAACGTCGGCGACTGCGCGGGCATGGCCGCCGACCTCTTCGAGACGTACGCGGTCACGGCCGTCGCCGTGATGCTCCTCGGCACGCGCTTCGAGTCGTCGAACCTCGCGCTCTACGCGCTGGCCCTCGGCGGCATCTCGATCCTCGCGTCGGTCATCGGCACCTGGTTCGCGCGCGTCGGACGCAATGGGAACATCATGAACGCGCTCTACCGCGCGGTGCTCGTGGCGACCGTGCTGTCGGCGATCGGGTTCATCCCGGTGACGATGGCGTTCGACGACGGCCCGTTCTCGTTCAAGGATCTCTACATCTCCGCGATCGTCGGCCTGATCGTCACGTTCCTGCTCGTGGCGATCACCGAGTACTACACGGGGACGCGCTGGGGCCCGGTGAAGTCGATCTCAAAGTCGTCGCAGACGGGCCACGCGACGAACATCATCGAAGGCCTCGCCGTCGGCATGCAGGCGACCGCGCTGCCGGTGATCGTGATCGCTGCGGGCATCCTCGTTGCGCACCATTTCGCCGGTCTCTTCGGAATCGGCGTCGCCGTCATGGCGCAGCTCTCGATGACCGGCCTCATCGTCGCTCTCGACGCGTACGGGCCCGTCACCGACAACGCGGGCGGCATCGCCGAGATGGCCGACCTGCCGCCAGAGGTGCGCGCGATCACCGATCCGCTCGACGCCGTCGGCAACACGACGAAGGCGGTCACGAAGGGCTACGCGATCGGCTCGGCCGCCCTCGCCGCGCTCGTCCTGTTCGACAGCTACACGACAGGCCTCCACGACGCGAGCCCGGATTTGAACACGGTGTTCAGCCTGAGCGACGCCTGGGTCATCGCCGGCCTCTTCATCGGCGGGCTCATGCCGTTCCTCTTCGCGTCGCTCGCGATGCAGGCGGTCGGCCGCGTCGGCGGTCAGGTCGTCGAGGAGGTGCGCCGCCAGTTCCGTGAGAACCCCGGGATCATGGAGGGGACGTCGCGGCCGGAGTACGGACGGGCGATCGACATCGTCACGGGCTCCGCGATCAAGAACATGCTCGCGCCCGCGCTGATCCCGATCGCCATTCCGATCATCGTCGGGATCATCAGCTACAAGATGCTCGGCGGCCTGCTGATCGGCACGATCGTCACCGGGCTCTTCCTCGCGATCGCGATGACGTCGGGCGGCGGCGCCTGGGACAACGCGAAGAAGCTGATCGAGGACGGAGCGTTCGGCGGCAAGGGCTCCGAGGCGCACGCCGCCGCCGTCACGGGCGACACGGTCGGCGATCCGTACAAGGACACGGCGGGCCCCGCGATCAACCCGATGATCAAGATCGCGAACATCGTGGCGATCCTGATCATCCCGCTGATCGTCTCGATCCACGGATAAAAAACTCTTCTCGAGATCGTCTTGAAAATATCTCCAAGGCGATATAGCGTCTGATCCCACGGCCGTCGCGGGCGGCCGGGGGTCAACGCGTAATCGACTAGGGGAGATGACCGTGGGTTTGAAGTCCTCGGCGGCACTTGCCGCCTTGGTGGCCATCGTCTGCATCGTTGCCGTCCCGGCTTCCGGCCGGACGAACGAGGCGGCGGTGGGCACCTACATCGTGCAGCTCAGCCAGGCGCCGGCGGCCGTCTACACGGGCGGCGTCGCCGGGTACGCGGCTACGAAGCCGGCGAAGGGCAAGAAGTTCGACATCACGACCTCTGCGGCGCAGAAGTACACGTCGTACCTCAACGACAAGCACACCGACGTGCTGGCGCGCATCGGAGGCGCCGCACGGCTCTACGACTACAACATCGTCGTCAACGGTTTCGCCGCAAAGCTGACCGAGGCGCAGGTTCGCGCTCTCGAGAAGACGCCCGGCGTGGTGTCGGTCGAGCAGGACGTCGAGTACACCGTCGACACGGCCACGACGCCGCACTACCTCGGGCTCGATGGGGCGAACGGCCTCTGGGCCCAGCTCGGCGGCACCGGCGACAAGAAGGACGCCGGCGCGGGCGAGGGCATCATCATCGGCGACATCGACTCGGGCATCACGCCGGAATCGGCGAGCTTCAGCGACCGCGACGCGAACGGCAAGCTCGTCTTCCAGCAGATCCCGGGCTGGCACGGCAAGTGCACCCCGGGTGAGGCGTTCAACGCGTCCATGTGCAACCAGAAGCTGATCGGCGCGCAGTACTTCAACGCCGGTTACGGCGGCAACGCCGGTATCGACGAGACCCATCCGTGGGAGTTCAACTCGGTGCGCGACTTCAACGGGCACGGGACGCACACCTCGTCCACGGCGGCCGGCAACTTCGGCGTGCAGCCGACGGGTGCAGCCGCCGCTTACGGCCGGATCAGCGGCATGGCGCCGCGCGCGCGCGTCGCCATGTACAAGGCGCTCTGGTCGCTGGAGGACGCCTCCCAGGCGAGCGGCTTCGGCGTCGACCTCGTCGCCGCGATCAACCAAGCAGTTGCCGACGGCGTCGACGTCATCAACTACTCGATCAGCGGTACGCAGACGAACTTCCTCGACGGCGCGCAGATCGCGTTCCTGAACGCGGCTGCGGCCGGCGTGTTCGTCTCGACGTCTGCGGGCAACAGCGGACCGGGCGCGAGCACCGTTGCGCACCCGAGCCCGTGGCTCTCGACCGCCGCCGCGGAGACGCATGACCGCGTCGGCGCAGGCCAGGCCGTGATCGACGGCGTCACCTACACGGGTGCGTCCGCGGGAACCGGCAACGCGACGGGCCAGCTCGTCATCTTCGGCACGCCCGGCTCGAACGACCGGCTCTGCAAGCTCGGCGCACTGCCCCCGCTCGCCGCGGTCGGCAAGGTCGTCGTCTGCGAGCGCGGCGTCAACGCACGCGTCGAGAAGAGCTTCGAGGTCCAGCGCGTCGGCGGGGTCGGCGTCATCCTCGTCAACCCGACGACGAACTCGCTCAACGCGGACCTGCACTTCGTCCCGACCGTTCATCTCCAGGCGGACAAGTACGCGGCGATCGTCGCCGCGGCAGCCGCCGGCAAGACCGCGGCGATCACGGGGCAGGTCCTCTTCGGTCAGCCGGCCCCGTTCGTCGCGGACTTCTCGTCCCGCGGCCCGATCACGGCCGGCGGCGGCGACCTGCTGAAGCCGGACTTCGGCGCCCCGGGCGTGGACGTGCTCGCGGCGGTCGCCCCTCCGGGCAACCGCGGCCGCGCGTTCGACCTGCTCAGCGGCACCTCGATGGCGGCACCGCACATCACCGGCATCGGCGCGCTGCTCAAGCAGTTGCACCCGGACTGGTCGCCGACGGCGATCAAGTCCGCGCTGATGACGACCGCGTCACCGTTGCTCGACACGTTCGCGGACACCACGGCGGCCGATCCGGCCGCGCTGGCCGCGTTCGCCGACGGCGCGGGGCACGTGCAGCCGAACAAGGCCGCAGACCCGGGTCTCGTGTACGACAGTGACCTGGCGGACTGGCTCGCGTTCTTGTGCGGTGCCACGAACGGCGTGACGCCGGCGACGTGCGCGTCGCTGCAGGCGGCGGGGTACTCATTCGACCGCAGCGACATGAACCTCGCGTCGATCGCGATCGGCGACCTCGCGGGGTCGCAGACGGTCAAGCGGCGCGTGACGAGCGTCTCGTCACGCACGGAGACGTACACCGTGTCTTCGGCGATCAACGGTGTCGACGTGCAGGTCACGCCGTCGACGATCACGATCGCGCCGGGCGAGACGAAGTCGTACACGGTCAAGTTCACGCGGTCGACCGCCGCGCTGAACAAGTACGTCGGCGGTTCGCTCGTGTGGACGTCTTCGTCGCACACGGTGCGCAGCCCGCTGGCGATCCGTCCTGTCGCATTCGCGGCTCCGGCCGAGGCCTCCGCCTCCGGCGCAACCGGCTCGCTGACGTTCAACGCACAGGCCGGCTACACCGGCGCCCTGACGTTCGCGTCCCAGGGGCTGCAGGCGGCCACGGCGTTCACGAACCACGTCGTGCAGGAGCCGAGCTGCACCATGGATACGGCCAATCCGGACGCGAACGTCGCGAACGGGACGGCAACGGTGAATTCCTTCACCACGCCGGCGGGAGCGAGCTTCATCCGCTTCCAGACGTTCCAGTCGGATACGTCGGCCGCCGGGCACGACCTCGACATGTTCGTGTACCGCGCGCCGCCGGCGCCGGCACCGGAGACCTACACGCTCGTCCTGACGAGCGGCGGCCCGGATGCGAGCGAGGTCACGAGCTCGACGAGTGCCGGCAGCCTCGCGCCGGGCGCTCGGTTCAAGGTGTACGTGCTCGGCTGCAACGTCGATCCGGGCGGCGCGGACTTCACGCTCTTCGCGTGGGCGCTGACGGGCTCGCCGAGCAACCCGTTCACGAGCACCCCGGCCAACCAGTCGGTGACGGTCGGTCAGATCGTCCCGACGACGTTCGGCTGGAGTGGCCTGGCGGCGGGCAACCGCTACCTCGGCCGCGTGGTCTACGGCGCTCCGACTCCGCTCGGAGCCACGCAGATCACGGTCAGCACCCGCTAGTCCCCAGCCCCGTAGTGATGAGCGAGGGAGGGCCGCCGCGAGGCGGCCCTCCCTCATTTCCGGGCGAATTCTCAGGAAATGGCCATGGACGAATCGTGATCCGATGAGTACGCTGCGTCGGTCCACCGGGTCGGTGGCGTCGGCCGCTGGGGCCGGCGGGGCTGCAAATCAACTAGGGGAGAAGACCATGAGGAAAGCCCTTACGGGAGCCTTCGCGCTTGCCGCACTCGCGGTGGCGCTCGTGCTTCCTGGGAGCGCGCTGGCGGATCGGGCGTTGCCAAACGCCTTCCGGACGACCAGCGACACGTATCACGCCGGCGTGGCGGTTCGTGAAGGCGCGCTCATGCTCGACACGCGCATCGCGGGCTCGGCTTCGTCGCAGCTCAAGGTGTTCGGCAAGAGCCGCCGGGCCGCTGCGGATCCGGCGATCGGGACGCAGAAGGTCTGGGTCATCCTGGACGACTTTTTCGGGACGTACCGCCTGTCCGTCTTCACGCTGCGGGCCATCGGCGGCCACGGCGAGGTCTGGGTCCAGAACAGCACGAACTATCCGGCGGGCGATTGCCGCAACGGCTTCCCGGACCGGATCAACGTCACGACCGCCCAGGCGGAGTACCTGCTGAGCGAGTTCAACAACAACATCTGGCCGAAGGAAGCGGACGCGTTCTCCGTTGCTCCTGCGCACGACGGCTCGAATGCTCAGCTGACTGGCAGCGTCGCCCCGGGCCTCGACTTCCCGTCGCCGGGTGACGGCAACAAGACCGTGATCCTGATCGCGAACACCCGCGACGACAACTACTACGACACGAACAACGCACATGCGTTCTCGTACATCGCGGGCTTTTTCTCCGGACAGGTCAACGGCTTCTTCGATCGCAACGTCATGACGGTGGACTCGTACGACTGGATCCACCGGACGACGGGCAACCCGCCCGGCGATCCGAACGTGACGAACCTGTGCGCGCCGGTCAAGCCGCGGCCGTTCCTCTACGAGGGGACGTTCGCGCACGAGTACCAGCACCTCCTCGAGCACTACTCGGACGGGGACGAGGTCAACTGGATCAACGAGGGTCTTTCCGACTGGGCGATGTCGCTGACGGGCTACGCGTTCCCGGCGATCAACGCTCCGACGGTCGGCTACGACTCGCACATCCAGACGTTCCTCGGCGCGTTCCCGCCGGATCAGTTCGGCCGCCACGGCGGTCCCGAGAACTCGCTGACGCGCTGGCAAGACCAGGGCCCGGCCGAGATCCTCGCCGACTACGGCGCGACGTACTCGATGATGACGTACCTCGACGACCACTACGGGCACGCCTTCATGTCGGCGCTCCACCACGCGCCAGGCAACGGCATCGTCGGCCTCGACGAGACGCTCGCCGAGGCAGGGGCGAAGACCTCCGGCCTCGACACGATCAACACCTGGGCCGTCGCGGTCGCGACGGACGGGCTGATCGACAACGGCGCGCGCATCCTCGGCCCGTTCAACGAGTCGGTGTTCAGCACGCAGAACCTGCACTCGTTCATCAACTGGGACAACCCGGATGCGTACGACACGCCGGGCGCTCCGTCGAACGGTTCGGACTACGTCCGCTTCCGCACGGCGACGGGCGGACCGCTTTCGGGCCGCGCGATCGACTCGCTGTCGTTCACCGGCTCGAAGACGCTTCCGCCGCACCCGGTTGCGTGGACGGTCTCGGCGAACCCGCCGCTCGGCCACGCCGGCAATCCTGCGCTCTACTCGGGCTTCGGCAACCGGCGTGACGAGGCCATCGTCAAGCAGGTCACCGTCAACGGGGGCACGCTGACGTTCGACGCGCTCTGGAACGAGGAGCTCGGGTGGGACTTCGGCTTCGTGCAGATCTCGACGGACGGCGGGACGACGTATTCGAGCCTCGCGTGCACCGACACGACGACGAACACGGACCCCGACGCCCTGGCGACGGCGAAGGACAACGTGCCGGGCTTCACGGGCTACTCCGGCGGCTGGAAGGCCGAGTCGTGCAGCCTCGCGGGCTACAGCGGCGCGGTTCTGCTCGCCTTCCGCGCGTTCAACGACCCCGCGACGCTCGGTCAAGACGCTGCCACCGACCCGGGCTTCTGGGTCGACAACGTCGCGATCGGCTCGACGCTGATCTCCGACGGGTCGAGCCTCACGGGCTGGCAGTCGTTCAACGAGGTTCGCCCCACGAGCGTCTCCAACTTCGTGGTGACGATCATCAGCGTGAACGGGGACAAGATCACGCTGAAGCAGCTCCCGCTGAACACGGACTTCGCCGTGAGCAACAAGGCGAACGTCCAGAAGTACATCGACAAGAACGCCGACTTCGTCGGCGCGATCGTCACGTACGACGACCCGACCGAGACGGCGGACGCCTATGCGCCCTACCGCCTGACGGTCAACGGCGTCGTTCAGCCCGGCGGCGCGTAAGCCAAAGGCACAGGCACGACCTGCGAGGGGCCGCGGCGACGCGGCCCCTCGCGTTTCTCGGCCGCCTCGCTGCCTAGACTCACCACGTGGCGCGGCGGCGCAGACAGCAGCTCGAGCGCGTCCTCGGCGCGCCGGCGCTTTTCGCGACGGCGTACGGCAACGTCGGCTCGTCGATCTACTACGCGCTCGGCCTCACGGCGGGAATCGCGCTTGGCCTGACGCCGCTCGTCTTCGTGATCAGCGGCCTGATCTTCGCCGCGACCGCCGCGACGTACGCCGAAGGCACGGTGCGGTACCCGGAAGCCGGTGGCTCGTCGTCGTTCGCGCGTCACGCGTTCAACGAGCTCGTCTCGTTCGGGGCAGCGTGGGCGCAGATGCTCAATTACGTGATCACCGTCGCGATCTCGGTGATCTTCGTCCCGCACTACCTCTCGATCTTCTACGAGCCTCTGCGGGACAACCCGTGGGACATCGGTGTCGGCATCGCCGTCACGTGGCTCCTCGTGCTGCTGAACACGGTGGGGATCCAGGAGGCGGCGAGCCTCAACATCTTCCTGGCCGTCATCGACTTCGCAACGCAGCTGCTCCTCGTGCTTCTCGGCTTCTTCCTCATCTTCTCGGTCGACACGCTGACATCGAACGTGCACTTCGGCGTCGCGCCGACATGGAGCGCGTTCCTGCTCGCCATTCCGGTGGCGATGATCGCCTACACGGGCATCGAGACCGTGTCGAACCTCGCAGAGGAGGCGCGCGACCCCGTGCGCTCGGTCCCGCGCGCGATCTCGTGGGTGGCGATTGCGGTGTTCGCCATCTACTTCACGCTTCCGTTGATCGCGCTCTCTGCGCTGCCTGTTGTCAAGGAAGGCAACACGTACGTCACGAAGCTCGGACAGGACCCTCCGCAGGGCTTCAAGAACGACCCTGTGCTCGGTCTCGTCGAAAATCTGAATTTGCACGGCTTCCTTCTCGACGCCGCGAAGATCTACGTCGGCGTCCTCGCTGCGACCATCCTCTTCATCGCGACGAATGCGGGAGTGATCGGTGCGTCGCGCATCACGTACTCGATGGCGTCGTACCGGCAGCTGCCGGAAATGTTCCGCCGTCTCCACCCGACGCTGAAGACGCCGTGGCTTTCGCTGCTCGTCTTCGCAGGGGTTGCGCCGACGATCTTCCTGCTCTCCGGAAAGGTCGACTTCCTCGGCCGCATGTACGCGTTCGGTGCGATGCTCTCGTTCACGATCGCGCACGTGGCCGTGATCCGCCTGCGGACGAAGGAGAAAAGCGGCGGGCTCGAGCGCGGCTGGCGTGCGCGCCCGAGCGTCCGCATCGCGGGTGTCGACTGGCCGCTGTTCGCCCTGCTCGGCGCGCTTGGCACGGGGATCGCCTGGCTGACCGTGGTCGTCAAGGACGGCCCGACCCGCTACGCCGGCCTCAGCTGGCTCGCGCTCGGGTTCCTCTTCTATCCGCTCTACCGGCGGCGCGCGGGGCTCTCGCTCACCGAGACAGTGCGCGCGCCGGTGATCATCGGCCCTGCTGCCGCACTCGAGTACCGCAGCATCCTCGTCCCCCTCGCGCCGGGCCTCGAAACGGACGAGGCGCTCGACGTCGCGTGCCGGCTCGCCACCGAGCGCGGCGCGCGCGTCACCGCGATCCGCGTCGTCGAGATCCCGCTCGAGCTCGCGCTCGACGCGCGCATGCCGGAGAAGACCGCTGAGGCGGACGAGCTCCTCGACCATGCGCGCACCGTCGGCGACTCGTACGGCGTCGACGTGATCGGCCGCCTCGCGCGCGACCGCAAGGCCGGCCGCGCGATCGTGCAGGAGGCGGAGCGCCGCGGCAGCGAGATCATCGTGATGGGCGCCCCGCGCCGCACGCGCGTGCGGTCCGGCGTGTTCGGCGGGACGACGGACTACGTGCTGAAGCACGCGCCGTGTCGCGTGATGGTCGTCGCGGCGAGGGCCGCCGCATGAGAGTCGATCACGCGACGGGGAGGGGGATTCGGGGGAACCGAGAGGTTCCCCCTTGCGCGGTGTCGCGGGTCTCCCGCGATACCGCGGAAACAATCTGTCGCGTCATGGTCGTCGCTGCGAAGGCCGCCGCGTGAGGCGGGTGTTCGCGGGCGGGACCTTTTTGTTCGGCCTCGTCTTCGTCGGGATCGGCGTCGCGATGCTCGTGGTGACCGCCCTGCACGGAGGCGGCATCGGCTTCCTGCTCGGCGCGTTGTTCATCGCCGCGGGCGCGGCGCGGCTGTACCTTCTCCTCCGCAGTGGCTAGGAAGCTTCCTCGCCTCCAACGCCGCCTCGGCGCCGCCGACCTGTTCGCCGTCGCGTACGGCGAGATCGCGAGCTCGATCTACTTCGCGCTGGGGATCATCGCCGCGCACGCGCTCGGGCTGACGCCGGTCGTGCTGTTGCTCGTCGGCCTCCTCTTCCTCGTCGTCGCGCTGTCGTACGCCGAGGGCACGACGGAGCTCCGCGAGACCGGCGGTGCCGCGACGTTCGTGCGCCGGGCGTTCAACGACCTCGCCGGCTTCGTCACCGGCTGGGCGCTCTTCCTCGACTACCTGATCGTGACGGCGCTCGCGGCGCTGTTCCTCCCGCACTACCTCGGGATCGCGGTGGGCGCGGGCAGCCTGACGCACAAGCCGTGGGACATCGTCGTCGCGCTCGGAGTCGTCGCGTTCGTCGGAATTGCACGCCTCGCGCGCGGGCGCAAGTCGATCCTCTACTCCGCCGGGCTCGGCGTCACCACGATCGACCTCTTCACACAGCTACTGCTCGTCGTGCTCGGCCTCGCGCTTCTGTGGTCGCCGGGCGCGTTGACGCAGGACCTCTCGATCGGCGGCTCGCCGTCGTGGCACGCGATCGCCTTCGCACTGCCGCTGGCGATGCTCGCGTATACGGGGCTCGAAACCGTTGCGAACCTCGCCGAGGAGACGCGCCGTCCCGGAGTGCAGCTGCCGAAGAGCCTCTTCGCCGGCATCGGCGCAGTCGTGGTCGTCTACGCCGGGATCGCAGTCGTCGGTCTGATGGCGTTTCCCGGACGCGACGGCGACACGGCGCTGGGCGAGACGTGGGGACATGCGCCGCTGATGGGCATCGTCGCGGCGCTCGACACACACCTGCCCGACTGGCTGCACTCACCGCTCCGTGTGTACGTCGGTCTCTCGGGTGCGCTCATCCTCCTGCTCGCTGCGGCGACGTCGATGTCGGGCTTCGGTCGGCTCGCGTATTCGCTCGGCGAGCACGGGCAGCTACCGCGTCCGTTCGGCCGCTTGCACCGGCGGACGCTCGTGTCGCCGGAGGCCGTGCTCGCGAGCATCGTGATCACCGCCGCGCTGATCCTCGCGACCGCGCCGCTCGAGAAGCCGGTGGCGTTCCTCGCGAGCCTCTTCAGCTTCGGGGTGCTCCTCGCCTTCACGGCAGCGCAGCTCGCGGTGATCAAGCTCCGTCGCTCCGAACCGAACCGGAGGCGTCCGTTCAAGGTGCCGCTGAACGTGCAGTGGCGCGGCGCCGAGCTGCCGCTGCCGTCGGTCATCGGTGCGCTCGCGACGTTCGCGGTCTGGGTGATCGCGATGGCCACGCATCCGGCCGCGCGGTACGCCGGCCCCGCCTGGCTCGCCGCCGGGCTCGCGGTCTACGCCCTCGTTCGGCGCGAGCGCGGCGCCGGGCTCTTCGAACAGGTCGTCTCCACCGACGAGCAGGTTGTCCGCGAGGCGAGCTTCTCGAGCATCCTTGTCCCGATGAAGCTCGGTGACATCGGCGAGGAGATGGTCGCGACGGCGGTGAAGCTCGCGCAGGAGCGCGGCTGCCCGGTGGAGGCGTTGTACGTCGTCAAGGTGCCGCTCGAGCTGCCGCTCGACGCGCCGATGCCGGAGAAAGAGGAGCGTGCCGCCGCGTCGCTCGCCGAGGCGAAGCTGCTCGGCGCCGACCACGGGGTGGAGGTCCGCGGCACGACCGTCCGCGCGCGCGCGATCGGCGAGGCCATCGTCAGCGAGGCCAAGCGCACGGGCTCCGACCTGATCGTGCTCGGCTCGGCGCCCCGCTGGCGCCGGCAGTCGCGCTTCTTCTCGCCGACCGTCGACTACGTGCTCAAGAAGGCGGGCTGCGAGGTCCTCGTCGTGGCGTTCCCGCAGGGCGTTCTCGCCGAGGAAGAGCCCGCCACGGTCTGATTGCGGCGCTCGCTACGCTGATGGACGTGAAGGCGATTGTGATCGGCTGCGGCCGGGTCGGGTCCTCGATCGCGAAGCGGCTCCTCGACGAGGGCTGGGACGTCACCGCGATCGACGAGAAGGAAGAGGCGCTCGCACGCCTCGGCGAGAGCTGGTCCGGCGGCTTCGTCGTCGGCCACGGGATGGACGTCGACGTCCTGCGCGCGGCCGGGATCGAGGACGCGGACGCCGTCGTCGTGTCGACGGACGGCGACAACACGAACATCGTGATCGGCCAGGTGGCGCAGAAGCGGTTCGCCAACCAGTGCGTCGTCGTCCGCCTGCTCGACCCCGCGCGCGCGGAGTTCTACGCTGCGCGCGGTCTGCGCACCGTCTGCCCGACGTCGACGGCGATCGAGGTGCTGACCGAAGCGGTGCGCTCCTGCGAAGCGCCCAAGGTGGTTGCGTAGATGTACGTCCTGGTCGCAGGTGGCGGCAAGGTCGGCGCGAACCTCACGCGCCTGCTCCTGCGTGCCGGTCACGAGGTGACGCTGATCGAGCAGCGCGGCGACCGCTTCGCAGCGCTCGAGGAGGAGTTCGAGCACGTCGCGCAGCGCGGCGACGCGACGGAGATCTTCACGCTCGAGCGCGCAGGCATCAAGCGGCCGCCGGATCTCGTTCTCGCGGTGACGGGCGACGACGAGGACAACCTCGTGATCTGCCAGCTCGCGAAGGAGAAGTACGACGTGCCGAAGGTGATCGCGCGCGTCAACGATCCGCGCAACCAGGCGCACTTCGACCTCCTCGGCATCTCGCCGACGATCTGCGCGACGTCGAACATCATGGGCCTCATCGAGCACGAGGTGCCGGAGCACGATCTCGTCCATCTGCTCGAGTTGCGCCGGGAGAACCTCGAGATCATCGAGGTGCAGATCTCCGAGGACTCGCCCGTCGCCGGCAAGCGCGTCGACCGGCTGACGCTCCCCGAAGGCTCGCGCCTCATCTCCGTCATGCGCAACGGCCAGTCCGAGATCGCAGTCGGCTCGACGGAGCTCCAGCCCGGCGACCAGGTGTTGGCGATTCTCCAGCCGGGCAAGGAGGACGAGTTGCGGAAGGTGCTCATCAAGAAATGAGGTTGTTCATCGGGGGGATCGCTGCGGCGCTCGTCGCCGCGTCGTGTGCGAGCGCGAGCACGCACAGCTCGAAGGTCGGGCTGCGCGTCGCTTTCCGCGGGCTCGACTCGGCGATCTATCTGACGGCGGCGCCGAACGAGCCGAAGAACATCTACATCGTCCAGCAGGTCGGGCTCATCCGCGTCGCCGTCAACGGCAAGCTTCGCGCGAAGCCGTTCCTCGACGTGCGGCGGCTGATCAGCTACGGGGGCGAGCAGGGTCTGCTCTCGATGGCGTTCCACCCGAACTACGCGAAGAACCACAAGTACTACGTGAACTACACCGACCGCGCCGGAGACACGCGTGTGATCGAGTACTCCGCGAAGAAGTACGTGTCGAAGCGCGTCCGCGAGATTCTCTTCGTCGACCAGCCGTACTCGAACCACAACGGCGGGCAGCTGCAGTTCGGCCCTGACGGGAAGCTGTACGTGGGCATGGGCGACGGCGGCTCCGCCGGCGATCCCGAGAATCGTGCCCAGGATCTCTCGAGTAGGCTCGGCAAGCTGCTGCGCATCAACGTCGCCGGACGGAAGCCGGCCGTGGGGATTGCCGCATTCGGGCTGCGCAACCCGTGGCGCTTCTCGTTCGACAAGGCGACGGGCGATCTGTGGATCGGTGATGTCGGCCAGGACAACTGGGAAGAGGTCAACTACATCCCCAAGGTCTCTCCGGGCGTCGAGAACTACGGCTGGGACGTCTTCGAAGGCAACCATCCGTACGAGAACAAGTCGCCGACGCCGGGCGGCAACCTCGTCTCGCCGGTCGCGGAGTACCGTCACGGCTCCGACGGCTGCTCGATCACGGGTGGCTATGTGTGGAAGGGGCGCTACTACTACGGCGACTACTGCTCCGGGAAGGTGTGGTCGCTGCGGATGTCCGGCGGCAAGGTCGCGGACAAGCGCGAGGAGTCGATCAACGTCTCGGGCCTCTCGTCGTTCGGGCTCGACGGCAAGAACAACCTCTACGCGGTGTCGCTGAAGGGCACCGTGTACCGCGTCGCCGGCGGCTAGCTAGCCCGCGCGGCGGCGCCGGACATCCGGGCCCTGGCGCCCGAGCGCGGCGTAGGCGAGCGTCTGCAGCGACTCGTTGAGCTGCGCGAGCTCGCGCGCGACGATCAGCATTCCGTCGTTCGCCTCGAGCCGGCGGTTGATCTCCGCCACCTCCGCGGTCAGGTTGTCGAGCCGCTCGAGGAGGGCGTCGAGCTGCCGGTCGCCGAATTCCTGCCGCTCCATGTTCGCGATTCTAGTCGCCGCCACGCGAGCAATCCCAGCGCGAGGCCGCACGTGTCGATCGCAACGTCCACCGGCGAGGCGTGCCGGCCGCGGACGAAGTGCTGGTGGACCTCGTCGCTCGCGGCGTAGGCGATGCCGAGCGCGAGTGCCACCGGAACGCGCCCGACCGCGCGCAGGAGCAACGCTCCGAGCACCGCGTACTCCGACACGTGAGCGCCCTTGCGCAGGATCGTGTCCCAGACGCCGAGCCCTGTTCCGAGGCTCGGCACTGCGGAGAGCGCGAAGATCACGGCTGCCCACGCGAGCACGGGCAGCCAGTGCGTCGTGAACCGTGAGCGCATCCGGTGATGCTAGATACCGTTGTCGGAATGCTGCGCGTTGGTGCATTCGCCCTCGCCGCGTTGGTGCTCGCGCCGGCCGCGGCCGCGCGCGTGCACGTCCGCGTCGAGGGCAAGACGCAGACGATCTTCGGCGCGACGGCGCCGCTCGTGGACGCGAAGACACCGCTCGACGCGCTCGAGAAGGCGTCGGTCGCGGGTGAGTTCTACGTCCACGTCGTGCAGTTCCAGAACGGCCCGTACGTCGACCAGATCGGCCGCTATGCCGCCGTTGGACAGCAGGTGTGGGCGCTCAAGGTGAACGGCAAAAGCGCTGCGCCCGACGCGAAGCTCCGCGACGGGGACACGGTGGTCTGGTACTGGGCGCAGAACGGGATCGCCGGTGGGCCCAAGACGCTCGTCCTCGAGCGGGCTCCCGCGCAGCCGAATTGCTACCGCGTGTGGGCGCAGGACGACAAGGGCGTCCGCACGCCGCCGGCGAACGCGGTGCTCCGCATCGGCAAGCGCCGCGTCGCGATGCAGGGCGCCGGCGGCGCGCTCGCCGCGTGTGTCGGCAGGCACGACGGGCTCGTCCGCGCGACGGCGCCCGGCTACATCCGCTCGAACGCCCTCGCCTGAGCGTCGAGGCCGGTCCGGTGTCCGACACCGCGGCCTGTCAAGCGGAAGGTGCAACAAGAGTGCGCCGAATCGTCCACTGGTAGATTCCCGCGCACACCCAAAGGCGAGCGGTTGGGGAACGCCGGTGCGAATCCGGGACGGTCCCGCCGCTGTGAGGGGAGACGCTCCCGCGCCGAACGCCACTGGCCCTCGGGCTGGGAAGGCGGCGCAGGGAGGGGGCCCCGAGTCAGAAGACCTGCCGACTCGCCTCAACTCGAACCCCTCGCGGAAGGGAGGATTCGTGCAACTCAGGTTGCTTGTCGCCGTCGTGGCGGCATTCGTGCTCGTCGGGCCCGCCTCCGGTGCGCCCACCGCAAAGACGCCGAAGCGCATCGTCTCGCTGTCCCCGACGGCGACGGAATCGTTGTTCGCGATCGGCGCGCACAAGCAGGTCGTCGCCGTCGACGACCAGTCGGACTATCCGAAGCGCGCCCCGCGGACGAAGCTCTCCGGCTTCACGCCGAACGCGGAGGCGATCGCCGCATACAAGCCCGACCTCGTCATCGTCCAGTACGACGCGAACGGGATCGTCGGTGCGCTGCAGAAGCTGAAGATCCGCGTGCTCGTGCAGCCCGCGGCGAAGACACTTCCGGAGGCGTATGCCGAGATCAACCAGCTCGGCTCCGTCACCGGTCACGTCAAGGCGGCGAAGCTCGTCGTCGCGAACATGAAGAAACGGATCGCGAAGATCGTCGCGTCCGCGCCGAGACGCGGGGCGCTCTCCGTCTATCACGAGATCACGCCGGACTACTACACGGCGACGTCGAAGACGTTCATCGGGCGGATCTACGACCTCTTCGGCCTGCGCAACATCGCCGACGCCGCCGACTCGACCGCTTCGGGATATCCGCAGCTGTCGGCCGAGTACATCGTCGCGTCGAATCCCGCCGTGATCGTGCTCGCGGACGGGCGTTGCTGCGGCGCGTCGGCGAAAACCGTCTCTGCGCGTCCCGGATGGTCGAACGTCGCCGCGGTCCGCGACCGGTCGATCGTGCGGGTCGACGATTCCGTCGCGTCTCGCTGGGGCCCCCGCATCGTCAACTTCGTCGGGGCCGTGGCCGCGGCGTTGAAGTGGCTCGCGCGCTGAGAACCACGCTGGCGCTGCCGGCCGGCATCGTCTTCCTCGCGGGGGCGATGCTGGCCGGGGCGCTCGTCGGGCCCGTGCACATCGGTGCGGTCGACGTCCTGCATACCATCGCCGCGCACGTCTTCGGGCTCGGCGCGCCGCTGCAGGGAACGGCGGACGCGATCGTGTGGGATCTCCGTCTGCCGCGCGTCGTCCTCGGCGCGATCGTCGGCGGGACGCTCGCGGCCGCGGGGGCCGCGTACCAGGGCGTGTTCCGCAACCCGCTCGCCGACCCGTACCTGCTCGGTGCCGCCGCCGGTGCGGGCCTGGGCGCGACGCTCGTCGTCGCGTATACGTCAGGCAGCGACTTCGAGCGCAGCCTGCTCCCGGTCGCCGCGTTCGCGGGAGCAGCGCTCGCCGTCGCCGCGGCGTACGTTCTCGGCCGCTCCGCCGGGACCCTCGGGACGTCCACGTCGCTCGTCCTTGCAGGCGTCACCGTCGCCTCGTTCTTCACCGCGCTGCAGACGTTCGTGCAGCAGCAGCACGTCGAGACGGTGCAGGAGGTGTACACGTGGGTGCTCGGACGCCTGGCGACGGCGGACTGGCACGACGTCGCCGTTGTCCTTCCGTACGCAGTGCTCTCCTGGGTCGTTCTCATTCTCCACCGCCGCCTTCTCGACGTGCTCGCCGTCGGAGACGAGGAGGCGAGTGCGCTCGGGACGAACGTCGCGCGCGTCCGGCTCGTCGTCGTCTGCGCGGCGACCATCGGCACCGCCGCCGCCGTCGCGGTGAGCGGGCTCATCGCGTTCGTCGGGATCATCGTCCCGCACACGCTGCGCCTGCTCGTCGGCGGCAGCTACCGCATGCTGCTTCCGCTCTCGGTGATCGTCGGCGGCGGGTTCCTCGTGCTCGCGGACGTCCTCGCGCGCACGGTCGTCGCACCGGCCGAGCTGCCGATCGGCGTCGTCACGGCGTTCTTCGGCGCGCCGTTCTTCGCGGTCGTCCTGCGCACGAGCCGGAGATTCAGATGAGCGCGCTCCGCCTCGACCACGTCTCGGTCACGCTCGGCGGCGCGCAGATCCTCGAAGGCGTCAGCGCGGAGGTCGAACGCGGCGACTGGGTCGCCGTCATCGGACCCAACGGAGCGGGGAAGAGCACACTGCTCCGCACGATCGCGCGGCTTGTCCCGTACGACGGGCGCATCGACGTCTTCGACACCGACACGTCGAGCCTGCACCGGCGCGAGCTCGCCCGCCGAGTTGCGGTCGTCCCGCAGGCGCCGGTGCTCCCACCGGACGCGACGGTGCGCGAATACGTCCTCCTCGGCCGCACGCCCTACCTTTCCTATCTTGCGAGCGAGGGAGCCGCGGACTACGCAGCGGTCGAACGTGCACTCGGGCGGCTCGACCTCGCGGAGTTCGCGACCCGCCGCCTCGACTCGCTCTCCGGCGGCGAACGGCAGCGCGTCACGCTTGCGCGCGCGCTCGCACAGGAGGCGCCGCTGCTCCTCCTCGACGAGCCGACGACTGCGCTCGACGTCGGCCGGCAGCAGCAGGTTCTCGAGATCGTGGACGACCTGCGCCTGGAGGGTGCGCTCACCGTCCTCTCGGCGATGCACGACCTCACGCTGGCGGGCCAGTACGCCTCGCGGCTCCTCCTGCTCGGCGGCGGCCGCGTCGTCGCGAGCGGCACGCCGGACGACGTCCTGACGCCGTCGATCATCTCCGAGCACTACGGCGCCGACGTCGAGATCGTCGGCGATCCGCTCACCGGCCTCGTGGTCGTGCCGCTGCGCCGGTCGCGGTCTTGAAAGCGCAGATCCGCTAAAGGTTTTTCAGCCAGCGCGTTCGCTCGACGAACGCCTGGTACCCCAGCCGCCGGTTGATCGCGAGCATGCCCTCGTTCGTCTCGGCGTTGTCGGTGATGACGCGCGTGATCCCCGCCTCGGCGGCCCACCGCATCTGCTCGAGCTTCGCGGCGAGCGCGAGCCCGCGGCGCCGGTGGTCGCGGAGCGTGCCGGTGCCCTCGTTGCGCGCTCGGAGCCCGTCCCAGTCCACCGAGAGCATCGTGTGCGCCACCGGAAGCTCGCCGTGCACGACCGCGAGGCTTCCATCCATCGTCAGGTCGCGGCCGTGGAACACCTCGGCGCGCCACTCGTCGAAGGAGATCTCGTGCGGCGCGTCGTTGCCCGGCATGTCGTCCGACGTCGTGAGGTCGAGCTCGTACAGCGCGCGCGGATCGACATCGCCGTAGGGAACGAGGCGATATCCCTCGCGCTCGAGCGCGGCACGCCGTACCGGCAGCTCGGCCACGTCGACCGCGCGCGGGTCGACTGCGGAGACGATGTCGACGTGCTCGCGCGCGAAGCCGAGCGCAGTCGCGAACTGCGCGCCGGCCTCGTCACCGACGACGTTCGTGAACGCCGTGTCGGGCCCGAGCCTGCGGAGGTGCTCCTCCGCGCGGGCCCAGAGCTCCCCGCCGATTCCGCTGCCCCGCGCGGCAGGCAGAACGCCGAGCCAGACGTAGGCGGTGTTGCTGGCCCGCCACCAACGGCGGTGGGCGAAACCCCAGCCGACGACGCGGCCGTCGTCCTCCGCGACCCAGTCGGCGGGCTCGGCGCGGGCCGGGAACGACTCGATCAAGCGCTTCAGCGCCCCTTCGCTGTGGACCGTGTCCGGACGCAGCTCGCGCCAGATCGGCGTCACGGCGGGAATGTCCTCGGTTCGGAGTGACCGGACCACCCCGACATGATCGCCACTTGCGTTCGGCGCCGCCAATGCCTAGACTTGCAAAGTATGCGAGGCGAGGCATTGAAGAGCCAGCTGGAGCTGCTGCTCCTGGCGACGCTCGACCGCGAGCCCGCCCACGGCTACCTCGTCGTCGAACGCCTGAAGGAGCGGAGCGGCGGCGTCCTCGACTTCCCCGAAGGGTCGGTCTACCCGGCGCTCTACCGGCTCGAGCGCGGGAAACTGATCATGAGCAAGTGGGACAAGGTCGAAGGCCGCCGGCGCCGCATCTACCGGCTCACGCAGCGCGGCCGTTCGGAACTGGCGGCGAAGCGCGACGAGTGGAAGACGATCGTGCGGGCGATGCGCGCGGTGCTCACATGAGCGATCTGCGCGCCGAGCTTCGCGCGGTCGGCATCCGCGGCCGCGCCGCGAGGCGCATCCTCGTCGAGACGTCCGACCACGACCCGGCGGCGCTGGGCGATCCGCGCGCCCTCGCGCAGGAGTTCGCCGACGCGCTCGGCGCGGCCGAGGCGCGTCGTGCGGCGATCGTCTCGTTCGTGACGCTCGCCGCCGTCGGCGCGGCATTCGGCGCGCTCTTCGTGTCGCTGACGCGGGCGGGCCAGCCGCAGGACATCTTCGGCGGGGGTGACCCGCCGCTCGGCTTCCTCGCCGCAGTCGGACTGATCGTGTTCCCGCAGGTCTCGTTTGTCGGCGGCGTCCTCGCGCTCGTCGCGCGTACGCCGCGGCTCAAGCTGCGCCGCGCAGCGCTCGGTCTCTCCGCGGGCGCGCTCGCGCTTCTCTCCGCGATCGTGTTCGCGGTGCAGTTCTCGCTCCACGTGCGCTGGCTGTGGCTGGCGGCGCCCGGTCTCGCGCTTGCGGTCGCCGCCGGGATCTATGCGGCCCGCGCCGCGCGGATTCGCGCGCGGACGACGGTCCCCGAGCTGACCCTCACCTGGTCTCAGGCGCTCGGCGTGACGGCCCTGGCCGCTGCAGCGGTGGGCGTCGCCGGAGCCGTCGGTGGCGATCCGGGGGAGGGCGTGCGCAACGCTTGCGCCGAGCTCGTTGCGGCCATGTCTGGCTTTGCCACACTCGGAAGGGCGATCGGGATCCGCCGCTAGAGTCGAACGGGTGGCCGTCGCCTCGCCCGAGCAGTACCTCGCCCACCTGAATCCCGCGCAACGCGAGGCCGTCCTCACAACCGAAGGACCGCTGCTCGTGATCGCCGGCGCCGGCTCCGGCAAGACGCGCGTCCTCACGCACCGTGTCGCGCACCTGCTCGCGACGCAGGGCGTGAAGCCGAACGAGATCCTCGCGATCACGTTCACCAACAAGGCCGCGGGCGAGATGAAGGAGCGGCTCGAGAACATGCTCGGCCACGTCGCGCGCGCGATCTGGATCCTCACCTTCCACTCCGCCTGCGGCCGCATCCTGCGCCGCGAGGCGACGCGCCTCGGCTACCGGCAGAACTTCACGATCTACGACTCCGCCGACCAGCACCGTGTCGTCAAGCAGTGCCTCGAGGAGCTCGAGCGCGACCCGAAGCGCTTCACGCCACGCGGCATCCACTCCGTCATCTCGCGGGAGAAGAACAACCTCGTCGGGCCGGCCGAGTTCGCCGCGCGCGTGTCGTCGTTCTACGACCAGACCGTCGCCGAGGTCTACGAGCTGTACCAGCGCAAGCTGTTCACGTCGAACGCCGTCGACTTCGACGACATGCTCTACCTCACCGTCGACGTGCTCGAGCGCTTCCCCGAGGCGCGCGAGAAGTGGAGCAAGGCGTTCCGCTACGTCCTCGTCGACGAGTACCAGGACACGAACCACGCGCAGTACCGGCTTCTCCAGCTGCTGGCCGGAGAGCACAACAACGTCTGCGCAGTCGGCGATCCCGACCAGTCGATCTACGCGTTCCGCGGCGCCGACATCCGCAACATCCTCGACTTCGAGCGCGACTTCCCCGGGACGCGCACCATCGCGCTCGAGCAGAACTACCGCTCCACGAATTCGATCCTGCGCGCCGCGAACCACGTCATCGAGAACAACAGCGAGCGCAAGCCGAAGAACCTCTTCTCCGAGCTCGGCGAGGGCGACCCCGTCGAGGCGATCGAGGTCGAGGACGAGCACGCGGAGGCGCGGTTCGTCGCGGCGCGCATCGCGACGCTCGTCGAGGAGGGGTTCTCCGGGAAGGAGGTCGCGGTCTTCTACCGGATGAACGCGCAATCGCGCGTGCTCGAGGACGTGCTCGTCCGGCAGGGCGTCGCGTACCAGGTGATCGGCGGGCCGCGCTTCTACGAGCGCGCCGAGGTCAAGGACGTGATCGCGTACCTGCAGGTGATCGACAACCCGTTCGACGCCGTCTCGCTGATGCGCATGGCGAACAAGCCGCGCCGCGGCATCGGCGACACGACGATCGCGCGGCTCGTGACGTTCGCGGACGCCCAGGGCATCTCGCTGTGGGATGCGCTGCCGCGCGCCGACGAAGCCGGCGTCGGCGCCGCGCCGCAGAAGCAGGTCAAGGCGCTGCACACGCTGCTCGCGTCGCTGATGGCCCAGGCGCAGGAGCTCTCCGTCCCGGAGCTGATCGAGCGCGTGCTCGACCAGAGCGGGTACCGCGACGCGCTCGAGGCCGAGCGGACGATCGAGGCGCAGGGCCGGCTCGAGAACCTGCAGGAGCTCGTCGGCGTGGGACAGGAGTACGCGGAGACGGCGGAAGAGCCCTTTCCAGCACAGTGGGATCCGAAGCTTGGAATTCACGTGACTTGAAGTCGCGGC
>JADMIO010830227.1_pt1 | contig 22180 bp, 34 predicted proteins | sample 8958161 | NCBI WGS metagenome assembly JADMIO01 (sample SAMN16585339, study PRJNA669376) | soil metagenome | isolation source: Crop rotation soil | place: USA: Cullars Rotation, Alabama | collected 2011
TGCGCTTTGCCATCCGCGAGGGTGGCCGCACCGTCGGTGCGGGCGTCGTCTCCAAAATTCTCAAATAAATCAAGCCTCCAGGTATACACACATGGCTCGCCAGAACATCCGCATCCGCCTGAAGGCATTCGACCACCGCCTCATCGACAACTCCGCCCGTGAGATCGTCGAGACCGCCAAGCGCACCGGCGCGACGGTCCGCGGTCCGGTGCCGTTGCCGGTCAAGATGGAGCGCTTCACGGTGCTGACCGCTCCGCACGCCGACAAGGACGCGCGCGACCAGTACGAGATGCGCACCCACAAGCGCCTGATGGACATCCTGAACCCAACCGACAAGACGGTCGACGCGCTCATGAAGCTCGAGCTGCCGGCCGGCGTGGACGTCCAGATCAAGCTGAATTAAATCGAGCGCAGGCGCCCACCGGCGCTTGCATGATCAGTCGGGCCCGCTATAATGCGCGGCTCTCTCGCCGAGGTCTGGCCGGTTTTGCCGGTACCGCTCGAGCGGCGCGACGCCGGTCCCGGTCGTCGCTCCTCTCAGCAACGCCTTTGACGAGCCCTGTAGCCGGTTGCCGGCGCCAGGCGGGCAGTTTCGTTTTCAGCCGCGGCCAATCGCAGCCGTGGCGGTGTACGAGGACCAATGTATGACGATCGGTCTGATTGGCCGCAAGGCCGGCATGACGCGCGTCTTCACGGACGCGGGTGAGTCGATCCCGGTAACGGTGATCCAGGCTCTGCCCAACCGTGTGACCCAGGTCAAGGGCGTCGAAGGCGATGGCTATCGCGCTATCCAGGTCACCTTCGGCAGCCGCAAGCCGTCCCGCCTCACGCGTTCGCTTGCCGGGCATTACGCCAAGGCGAAGGTCGAGCCGGGCGAGTCGCTGGTCGAGTTTCGCCTCGCCGACGGCGAAGGCGCCGAACTCGCCACGGGTGCCGAACTCAAGGTCGACATGTTTGCCGCCGGCCAGAAGGTCGACGTGACGGGCACGACGATCGGCAAGGGCTTCGCTGGCACCATGAAGCGTCACAACTTCGCGGGCGGCCCGGCCTCCCACGGCGCCTCGGTATTCCACCGTGCGCCGGGCTCGATCGGCCAGCGCCAGACGCCGGGCCGCGTGTTTCCGGGCAAGCGCATGTCGGGCCACATGGGCGACCTGCGTCGCACCATCGAGAATCTCCGCATCGTCGAGATCGACACCGTCCGCAACCTGCTGCTCGTGAGCGGGGCCGTGCCGGGCTCGCCGGGCGGTGAAGTCATCGTGCGCCCGTCGTTGAAGGCGGCGCGTCGCGCCAAGCGCAAGACGCTGGCCCCGAAGCAGCCGGCCGCGAAGACCAAGAAGTAACCAGCCATGGCTACGCAACTGAAACTGCAGAACGACGCTGCCGCCGGCAGCATCGAAGTCTCCGAGAAAACCTTCGGCCGCGACTTCAACGAAGCGCTCGTGCACCAGGTCGTCACCGCCTATATGGCGGCCGCCCGCGCCGGTACGAAGCGGCAGAAGAGCAAGGCCGAGGTTCGTGGCGGCGGTCGCAAGCCGCACAACCAGAAAGGCGGCGGTCGCGCCCGCGCCGGTTCGATCCGCAGCCCGATCTGGGTCGGCGGTGGCCGCGCTTTTGCCGCGCGCCCGCGCGACTACACGCAGAAGGTCAACCGCAAGATGTACCGCGGCGCCATCAGCGTGCTGCTGTCGGAGCTCGCTCGACTCGAGCGCCTCACGGTGGTCGAGTCGCTTCAGCTAGACGCGCCGAAGACGCGCCTGCTCGCCGCGAAGTTGCAGGAGCTGAACCTCGACAACGTGCTGATCGTCGTCGAAGCGTACGACGAGAAGCTCGAGCTCGCCTCGCGCAACCTGATCGGCGTTTCCGTGCTGCCGGTCTCGGCGGTCGACCCGGTCAGCTTGATCCGCCACGAACGCGTGCTGGCGACGGTCGGCGCGATCCGCATGCTCGAGGAGCACCTGGCATGAGCAGCAAGGAACGTCTGATGGCGGTGCTCGTCGCACCGCACGTCTCGGAAAAAAGCGCACGCGTGGCCGACCAGGGCAACCAGATCGTGTTTCGGGTCGCCCGCGATGCGACCAAGCCCGAGATCAAGGCGGCCGTCGAGCTCATGTTCGAAGTGAAGGTCGATGCCGTGCAGGTCGTCAACGTCGCCGGCAAGGCGAAGCGTTTCGGCGGTCGCCCCGGCAAGCGCTCGGACTGGAAGAAGGCCTACGTGAAGCTCGCGCAGGGCCAGACCATCGATTTCGCCGGCGTCGAAAAGTAATCGAACCCGGCAAAGCAGACGGAAGCTAACCAATGGCTCTCATCAAGACCAAACCGACGTCGCCGGGCCGCCGCTTCGTCCTGAAGCCCAACCGCTCGGACCTGCACAAGGGCGAGCCGGTACACGCGCTCACGTCGGCCAAGAAGCGCACTGGCGCCCGCAACAACATGGGCCGCATCACCACGCGCCACAAGGGCGGCGGTCATGCCAAGCGTTACCGCATCGTGGATTTCCTGCGCAACAAGGACGGCGTCCCCGGCAAGATCGAGCGCCTCGAGTACGACCCGAACCGCACGGCCAACCTTGCGCTCGTGCTGTACGCCGATGGCGAGCGTCGCTACATCCTCGCGCCGAAGGGCGCGAGTGCTGGCGACGCTATCAACTCTGGCGTCGAAGCGCCGATCAAGGCTGGCAATGCAATGCCGCTGCGCAACATCCCGATCGGCACGCAAGTGCACAACGTCGAGTTGAAGCCGGGCCGCGGCGGACAGATCGCGCGCAGTGCCGGCGCCTCGGTGCAGCTCGTCGCACGCGAAGGGCTCTACGCCACGCTGCGCCTGCGCTCGACCGAAATGCGCAAGGTGCACATCGACTGCCGCGCGACGATCGGCGAAGTCGGCAATGACGAGCACAACCTGATCGTGTACGGCAAGGCCGGCGCCATGCGTCACCGCGGCATCCGCCCGACGGTGCGCGGCGTGGTCATGAACCCGGTCGATCACCCGCACGGCGGTGGCGAGGGCAAGTCAGGCCAAGGCAACCCGCATCCCGTCTCGCCCTGGGGTTGGAAGACCAAGGGCAAGAAGACACGCACCAACAAGCGCACGTCCGGACTCATCATCCGGCGCCGTAACTGAGTCTGAGGAGCGAGCAGTGCCCCGTTCAGTCAAGAAAGGCCCGTTCGTCGACCTGCACCTTGCCAAGAAGGTGACCGTCGCGTCTGGAAAAAATGACCGTCGTCCGATCAAGACCTGGTCGCGCCGCTCCATGGTCCTGCCGGACATGGTTGGCCTCACCATCGCGATCCACAACGGCCGCCAGCACATCCCGGTGCTGATCTCCGAGAATATGGTCGGGCACAAGCTGGGCGAGTTTGCGCCCACCCGCACGTTCAAGGGTCACTCGGGCGATCGACGCGCGTCGGCGGAGTAACCAGCATGCAGGTCGCAGCAAAACTGAAGTACGCCCGCATCTCGCCGCAGAAGTGCCGCCTGGTCGCCGACATGGTCCGCGGCAAGCCGGTCGGCCAGGCGCTGTCGACGTTGCGGTTCACGCCGAAGAAAGGCGCCGAGCTCGTGCGCAAGGTGCTCGAGTCGGCCATCGCCAATGCCGAGAACAACCACAACGCGGACATCGACGCGCTGAAGGTCGACCTCATCTACATCGACGAGGCACCGACGCTGAAGCGGTTCCATGCGCGCGCCAAGGGCCGCGGCAACCGCATCGTCAAGCGCAACAGCCACATCACCATCCTCGTCGGCGACGGCCGCAAGGACTGAGGAAGCGTTCATGGGTCAAAAGGTCAATCCGGTTGGCATCCGTCTCGGCATCACGCGTGACTGGACCTCCACTTGGTATGCGAACAAGCGCAACTTTCCTGTGTACGTGTACCAGGACTGGCAGGTGCGCGGGTTCCTGAAGAAGAAGCTGGCCGAAGCTTCGGTCAGCCGCATCAACATCGAGCGCGCTGCCCGCAAGGCCAACATCACGATTCACACCGCGCGTCCGGGCGTGGTCATCGGCAAGAAGGGCGAGGACATCGAGCGGCTGCGCCAGGAAGTGGCGAAAATGATGAAGATGGGCGTCAACGACGTCCGCCTCAACATCGCCGAGATCCGCAAGCCGGAGATCGACGCGCAGCTCGTGGCCGAAGGCATTGCGCAGCAGGTCGAGCGCCGCGTCATGTTCCGGCGCGCCATGAAGCGCGCGGTCATGAACACGATGCGCAGCGGCGCGCTGGGCGTGAAGGTGCGCTTGTCGGGACGCTTGAACGGTTCGGAAATCGCGCGCACGGAGTGGACCCGCGAGGGCCGCGTTCCGCTGCACACGTTTCGTGCCGACATCGACTACGGCACGGCCGAAGCGCAGACCACGTACGGCGTGATCGGCGTGAAGGTCTGGATTTTCAAGGGCGAGGTGTTCGATGCCTGGGTGCCGCCGGCAGCGCCCGAAGCCGAAGCTGCGCCTGCCGCGGAACAGACGGCCTGACGGCCTTGCCTTGACGCCGCGACAGACAGAGTAACCAAGCCATGATGCAACCGAAGCGAACGAAATATCGCAAGCAGTTCAAGGGCCGCAACGCCGGCCTGGCCCAGCGCGGCAGCAGTGTCGCGTTCGGTGAATTCGGCCTGAAGGCGACGAGCCGCGCGCGCATGACTGCCCGCGAGATCGAAGCCGCCCGCCGTGCCATGACGCGCTACGTCAAGCGCGGTGGCCAGGTGTGGATTCGCGTGTTCCCGGACGTGCCGGTGAGCAAGAAGCCGCTCGAAGTCCGCATGGGCTCGGGCAAGGGCAACGTCGAGTTCTACGTCGCGCGCGTCCAGCCCGGCAAGGTGCTCTTCGAGATGGAAGGCGTCACCGAAATCATCGCGCGCGAGGCGTTCCGCCTGGCTGCGTCGAAGCTGTCGGTCGACACGATGTTCGTCAAGCGGCAGGTGCGCTGATGAAAGCAAAAGAGTTGCGCGGCAAGACCAAGGGCGAGTTGCAGGAAGAGCTCCTGAAGCTGCGCCGCGAGCAGTTCAACCTGCGCATGGCGCAGGCATCTGGCCAGACCGCGAAGTCGGACCAGTTCGGCAAGGTGCGTCGCAACGTTGCGCGCGTGAAGACGGTGCTGGGCGAGCAGGCCCGCGCCGGTGCCGCCAACAGGGGTAGCAAGTAATGAGCGAGCAGCAGGCCGTGACGACCACCGCGACGGGCGCCGAGCGCACCCTCACCGGCACCGTCGTCAGCACGAAGATGCAGAAGTCGATCGCGGTGACGGTCGAGCGCCTGGTGAAGCACGAGCGCTACGGCAAGTACGTGCGCCGCACCACGAAGCTCCTCGCACACGACGAAAACTCGGAGTGCAAGGAAGGCGACCTCGTCGAGATCTGCGAAACACGCCGGCTGTCGCGCAACAAGGCGTGGCGCCTGGTGCGCGTCGTCAAGCGCGCGGAACAGGTCTGAAGTCCGGGCCGCCAGGAGAATCGAAATGATCCAGATGCGAACGATGCTCGCCGCCGCCGACAACAGCGGCGCCAAGAGCCTGATGTGCATCAAGGTGCTCGGCGGCTCCAAGCGCCGTTACGCGACCGTCGGTGACGTCATCAAGGTGAGCGTCAAGGACGCCATCCCGCGCGGCAAGGTCAAGAAGGGCGAGGTGTACGACGCCGTGGTCGTGCGCACCGCGTTCGGCGTGCGCCGGCCCGATGGGTCGCTGATCCGCTTCGATGGCAACGCCGCGGTGCTGCTCACCAACAAGCTCGAGCCGATCGGCACGCGCATTTTCGGGCCGGTGACGAGGGAGCTGCGCACGGCGCAGTTCATGAAGATCATCTCGCTCGCGCCCGAAGTGATCTGAACCGGGCGCACAGGTCGAGGAACGAGGCATGAACAAAATTCGCAAGGGCGACGAAGTCGTCGTCATCACCGGCCGCGACAAGGGCCGGCGGGGCTCGGTCATCAAGGTGCTCGGCGAGAAAGTGCTCGTCGAGAACATCAACATGGTCAAGCGCCATACGCGTCCCAACCCGCAGAAGGGCACGCAGGGCGGCATCGTCGAGAAGGAGGCGCCTCTGCACCTCTCGAACGTGCAGCTCTGGAATGCCGCTGCCAAGAAGGGCGATCGCGTCGGCATTCGTGCGCTCGCCGATGGCCGGCGCGTGCGGTACTTCAAGTCCAACGACGAAGTCGTGGACGCGTGAACGTGACAATCGAGGTTGGCTGAGATGGCAAGGCTGCAACAGGTTTACCGGGAAAAGATCGTGCCCGAGCTCATGACGAGCCTCGGCGTGGCCAATCCCATGCAGGTGCCGAAGATCACCAAGATCACGGTCAACATGGGCGTGGGCGAGGCGGTGGCCGACAAGAAGGCCATGGACAGCGCCGTCGGCGACCTGACCGCGCTCACCGGCCAGAAGCCGCAGGTGACCAAGTCGCGCAAGGCGATCGCCGCGTTCAAGCTGCGTGAAGGCGTGCCCGTCGGCGCCAAGGTCACGCTGCGCGGCGCGCGCATGTATGAATTCCTCGACCGCCTGATCAACGTGGCGATGCCGCGCATCCGCGACTTCCGCGGCGTCTCGGCTCGGGCCTTCGACGGCCGTGGCAACTACACGCTCGGCGTCAAGGAACAGATCATCTTCCCGGAAATCGCCTACGACCAGGTCGACGCGATCCGCGGCATGGACATCACGATCACGACGACTGCACGCGACGACAAGGAAGGCCGCGCGTTGCTCGAATCCTTCAACTTCCCGTTCCGCAAGTAGGACAGGAAACATGGCAAAGACCAGCATGATCATGCGCGAGAGAAAGCGCGAGAAGCTCGTGAAGCAGCACGCCGCGAAGCGCGCCAGGCTGCGCGAGACCATCGCCAGCCCGAAGGCGACGGACGACGAGCGCGAAGACGCGCAGCGCAAGCTGCAGTCGCTGCCGCGTGATTCGGCGCCATCGCGCATGCGCAATCGTTGCGCGATCACCGGCCGCCCCCGTGGCGTCTACCGCAAGTTCGGCCTCGGGCGCACCAAGCTCCGCGAGTCGACCATGCGCGGCGACATCCCGGGCTTCCGCAAGGCCAGCTGGTAAGCCGGGTACTGGAGCAAACGCATGAGCATGTCGGATCCCATCGCGGACTTCCTCACCCGCATTCGCAATGGCCAGCTGTCAGGCAAGCCTGAAGTCGCCATCCCCGCGTCACGCATCAAGCTTGCGCTCGCGAAGGTGTTGAAGGACGAGGGTTACATCGAAGACTTCGCCATCGACGGCGAGGCGGCCAAGCCCACGGTCAAGGTGCGCCTGAAGTATTACCAGGGCCGCCCGGTCATCGAGCGCATCGAGCGCGTCAGCCGTCCCGGCCTGCGGGTCTACAAGGCGAAAGACGAGTTGCCGAAGATCCTCGGTGGCATGGGCGTTGCGATCATCTCGACGTCGCAGGGCGTGATGACGGACCGCCAGGCTCGCGCCGCTGGCCACGGCGGCGAAGTTCTCTGCATCGTGTCTTGACGGCACCATCCAGAACAGCGAGGACAAGACGATGTCACGTGTAGCAAAAAGGCCGGTCGCGCTGCCCTCGGGCGTCACCACCACGGTGGACGGCTCGACCGTCACCATCAAGGGCGCCAAGGGTTCGCTCAGGACGCCGCTGCGCCCGGGCCTCACGCTCGTGCAGGAAGGGCAGGAAGTGCGCGTCGAGATTGCGGAGCGCAACAAGGAGTCGCTCATGCATGCCGGCTCGCTGCGCTCGCACCTCGCGAACATGGCCGAGGGCGTGTCGAAGGGCTACGAGAAAAAGCTCGAGCTGGTCGGCGTCGGTTACCGAGCCGCGGCGCAAGGCAAGACGCTCAACCTGACACTCGGTTTCTCGCATCCGGTGGTCTATGACGTGCCCGAGGGCATCACGATCGAGACGCCGACGCAGACGGAAGTCGTGGTGAAGGGCGCGGACAAGCAGAAGGTCGGCCAGGTCGCCGCGGAAATCCGCGGGTACCGTCCCCCCGAGCCGTACAAGGGCAAGGGCGTTCGTTATTCCGGTGAGCGGATCGAGCTCAAGGAAACGAAGAAGAAGTAATGGGTGTCGCCATGGAAAAGAAAGTAAGCCGCCTGAAGCGCGCCCGTCGCGGCCGCGCCAAGATCCACGAGCTGCGTGTCGTGCGCCTGAGCGTGCACCGCACCCCGCAGCACATCTACGCGCAGGTGTTCGACACCGACTCGCGCGTGATCGCCACGGCGTCGACGCTGCAGAAAGACGTGGCCGAGGGCCTGAAGGGCACCGGCAACATCGATGCGGCCAAGGCCGTGGGCAAGGCGATCGCCGAACGCGCGAAGGCCAAGGGCATCACGAGCGTGGCCTTCGATCGTTCGGGTTTCAAATATCACGGGCGCGTCAAGGCGCTCGCCGAAGCCGCGCGCGAAGCCGGCCTCGAATTCTGAGCCGCTAGCAGCAGGTTCCAGGAGCAGCAATGGCGAGAATCGAAAAAGTTGCGGCGGCTGACGAGTTCATCGAAAAGCTGGTGACCGTCAACCGCGTGTCGAAGACGGTCAAGGGCGGCAAGCAGTTCGGCTTCACCGCGCTCACCGTCGTGGGCGACGGCAATGGCCGCGTCGGCTTCGGTTACGGCAAGGCGCGTGAAGTGCCGGTCGCGATCCAGAAGGCGATGCAGCAGGCGCGCAAGAACCTCGTGAACGTGCCGCTGCGCAACGCGACGCTACACTTCGCGATCGTCGGCAAGCACGGCACCTCCAAGGTGTACATGCAGCCGGCCGCGGACGGCACGGGCGTCATCGCCGGCGGCAGCATGCGCGCGGTGTTCGAGTGTGCGGGCGTGCGCAACGTGCTCGCGAAGAGCTACGGTTCGCGCAACCCGATCAACGTCGTGCGCGCAACGATGGACGCGCTCACCCGCATGCCTTCGCCGGAGCGCATTGCGGCCAAGCGCGGCAAGACGATTGCGGAAATAACGGGCTGATAGCGCCATGGCAAAGAACACAGCGGCAAAAAGCGAGTCCAAGAACGTGAAGGTGACTCTCGTGAAGAGCATCTACGGGCAGATCCATCGCCATCGCGCGACCGTGCGTGGCCTCGGGCTGCGCCGCATGAACCAGACGGTCGTCGTGGCCGACACGCCGGAGATCCGCGGCATGCTGCATGCCTCGCGTCACCTGCTGCGCGTCGAAGAAGCGTGAGACAAGCATGAAACTGAATACCATCAGCCCGGGCGCGGGCAGCAAGAAGAAGCGGCTGCGCGTCGGGCGCGGCGCCTCCGCCGGGCAGGGCAAGACCTGCGGCCGCGGCGTCAAGGGCCAGCGCGCGCGCAAGGGCGGCTATCACAAGGTCGGCTTCGAAGGCGGCCAGATGCCCCTGCAACGCCGCCTGCCCAAGATCGGGTTCCGCTCTGCCATGGCTCGCCAGGTCGCGGAAGTGCGCCTGAGCGAACTCGCGAAGGTCAAGGGAGCCGCCATCGACCTCGGCGTACTGAAGGAAGCGAACCTCGTTCCGGCCGACACGCTGCACGCCAAGATCGTGCTGTCGGGTGCCGTGACGTCCGCCTTCAACGTGAAGGGTGTCGGCGTCACCAAGGGCGCGCGGGCCGCAATCGAAGCCGCCGGCGGCACGGTCGAAACGGCGGAGACGGCGGCCTGAGCCGTCGCCTGAACGAGCGCACAGGACACCCGCGTGGCCAAACCACCTAACAGCCCTATCGCCGGTCTCGGCGAGATGTCGCGGCTGAGCGAGCTGAGGGGCAGGTTCCTCTTCCTCGTCGGCGGCCTCGTGGTTTATCGGATCGGTACGTTCATTCCGGTGCCGGGCATCGACCCGGTCGCCCTCGCGCGCTTCTTCCAGGACCAGGCCGGCACGATCCTGAGCATGTTCAACATGTTCTCGGGCGGCGCACTGCAGCGCCTCTCGATCTTCGCGCTCGGCGTCATGCCGTACATCTCGGCCTCGATCATCGTGCAGATGATGGCCGTGGTGGTGCCGCAATTGCAGGCGCTGCGCAAGGAAGGCGAATCGGGCCGGCGCAAGCTCACGCAATACACGCGCTGGGGCACGGTCGGCCTCGCCGCCTTCCAGGGCGCCGGTGCCGCGATTGCATTCCAGAACCAGGGCGTGGTGATTGCTCCCGGGCCGCAGTTCGTGTTCCTCGCGACCGCAACGCTGGTCGCGGGCACGATGTTCCTCATGTGGCTCGGTGAGCAGATCACGGAGCGGGGCCTCGGCAACGGCATCTCGATGATCATCCTGTCGGGCATCGTGGCAGGCCTGCCAGCCGCGATCGGCGGCACGCTCGAGCTCGTGCGCAACGGCGAAATCAACCCGGCGCTCGCGCTGATCCTGATCGGCATGATCGGGGCGGTCACGGCCTTCGTCGTGTTCGTCGAGCGCGCACAGCGCCGCATACCGGTCAACTACGCCAAGCGCCAGCAGGGCCGGCGCGTGTTTGCGGGCACCACGACGCACCTGCCGTTCAAGCTCAACATGTCGGGCGTGATCCCGCCGATCTTCGCCTCGAGTCTGCTGCTCTTCCCGGCGACGATCGCCAGCTGGTTCGGCACGAGCGAACACTTCGGCTGGCTGCAGAACGTCGCGGCGAGCCTGGGGATAGGCCAGCCCGTGCACATGATCCTGTACTCGACGCTGATCATCTTCTTCTGCTTCTTCTACACCGCGCTCGTGTTCAATTCGCGTGAGACGGCCGAGAACCTGAAGAAGTCCGGCGCCTTCATCCCCGGCATCCGTCCCGGCCAGCACACGGCCGAGTACATCGACAAGGTGCTCACCCGGCTGACGGTCTGGGGCGCGCTGTACGTCACGGCCGTCTGCCTGATCCCCGAGATCCTGATTTCACAGTTCCGCGTGCCGTTCTATTTCGGCGGCACCTCGCTCCTGATCATCGTCGTGGTGATCATGGACTTCATGGCCCAGCTGCAGGCGCACATGATGTCGCACCAGTACGAGGGGCTGATGAAGAAAGCCAACCTGCGCGGCTACGGCCGGCCCGGCCAGGTGCGCTAAAAGCGCCCGGCCGTAACGAAGAGAAAGAGAATCATGAAAGTTCGTCCCTCGGTGAAGCGGATCTGCAAGAACTGCAAGGTGGTGCGGCGGCGCGGCGTGGTCTACGTGATCTGCAGCGACAAGCGCCACAAGCAGCGACAGGGCTGATGGCCCGTTCCTTGCATTGAGCGACATTGGTTTTTCTGTTAAACTTTCGCGCTTTGCGCGCCCCGGAGTGAGCCTCACATGGCCCGTATTGCCGGCATAAACATCCCGATGAACAAGCACGTGTCCATCGGGCTGACATCGATTTTCGGCGTTGGCCGCAGCCAGGCGCGTCGCGTCTGCGAGGCTGCGGGCGTCAAGTTCGAGACCAAGGTCAAGGACCTGACCGAGGCCGAAGTCACCGCGTTGCGTTCCGCCATCGCCAAGCTGCCGGTCGAAGGCGACCTGCGGCGCGAAGTCGCCATGAACATCAAGCGCCTGATGGACCTCGGCTCCTACCGTGGGTTGCGTCATCGCAAGGGGCTGCCGATGCGCGGCCAGCGAACGCGCACCAACGCGCGCACGCGCAAGGGCCCGCGCAAGGCGGCCGTGAAGTTGAACGCACCTCCGGGCAAGGCATAACGCCTCGCCCCGCTGACGAACACAGGTTGTACCCGAATGGCTGACGACAAGAAGGCTGGCGCGACTGCCGCCAAAACCCGCAAGAAGGTCAAGCGCGTGGTGACCGACGCGGTGGCGCACGTGCATGCATCGTTCAACAACACGATCATCACGATCACCGACCGGCAGGGCAATACGCTGTCCTGGGCAACCTCGGGCGGCTGCGGCTTCCGCGGCTCGCGCAAGAGCACGCCGTTCGCTGCGCAGGTTGCGGCCGAGAAGGCGGGTGTCGCGGCACAGGAGTACGGCGTGCGCACGGTCGACGTGAAAGTGCGTGGTCCGGGTCCGGGCCGCGAATCAGCCGTGCGCGCGTTGAACGCCGCCGGCCTCAAGGTAACGAGCATCGAGGACGTGACGCCGATTCCGCACAACGGTTGTCGTCCGCCCAAGAAGCGCCGCGTCTGACGCCGCCGCTGCCGAGGAAATAGCACATGGCAAGATATCTTGGACCGACCTGCAAGCTCGCGCGGCGCGAGGGCACCGACCTCTTCCTGAAGAGCGGTGTCAAGTCGCTCGAGTCGAAGTGCAAGCTCGAAGTGCCGCCGGGCGGCATCAAGGGCGAGCGCCGGGCGCGCGTGTCGGGCTACGGCCTGCAGTTGCGCGAGAAGCAGAAGCTGCGCCGCATGTATGGCGTGCTCGAGCGGCAATTCCGCGGTTATTACTTCCAGGCGGCAGGCCGCCCGGGCGCAACCGGCGAGACGCTGCTGCAGCTGCTCGAATCGCGCCTCGACAACGTCGTCTACCGCATGGGTTTCGCCGCGACGCGCAGCGAGGCACGCCAGCTCGTGAGCCACGGCGCGATCCTCGTGAACGGCGAGCGCAACAACATCCCTTCCATGCAGTGCAAGGCGGGCGACGTCATCGCGCTGCGCGAAAAAGCTCAGAAGCAGGCGCGTGTCGCGCAGGCGCTGCAGATCCGTGCCCAGGTCGGATTCCCCGACTGGGTCGAAGTCGACGAGAAAAAGTTTTCCGGTGTCCTGAAGTCGCTGCCCGAGCGCGGCGACATCCTGCCGGACATCAATGAAAGCCTCGTCGTCGAGTTGTATTCCAAGTAACTGGCCGAAAGTAGCCTGGCCAGATCATTGGCCAGGTCAAACTGGCCGTAAGGGTGACTTTACATGCAGTCAGCCGTAGCTGAATTTCTTCGTCCGCGGGTCGTCAAGGTCACACCGACGTCACCGCGCCACGCCAGGGTCGTCATCGAGCCGTTCGAGCGCGGCTTCGGGCACACGCTCGGCAACGCGCTGCGTCGCGTGCTGTTGTCGTCCATGCCCGGCAGCGCCATCACGGAAGCCGAGATCGACGGTGTACTGCACGAGTACACCAGCATCGAAGGCGTCCAGGAAGACGTCGTCGAGATCCTGCTCAACCTGAAGCTGGTCGCCATTCGCCTCAACGCGCGTGACGAGTCCGAGCTGCGCCTGTCGAAGAAGGGCCCGGGCCCCGTGCGTGCGGGCGACATCCAGGGCGACCATGACGTCGAGATCCTGAACCCGGAGCTCGTGATCGCCAACCTCACGAAGGCCGGCGAGCTCAACATGACGCTCAAGGTCGAGAAGGGCCGTGGTTACCGCCCGGCCGGCCAACGCCTCGCGTTTGAGGAAGCGAGCCGTCCGATCGGCCGCCTGCTGCTCGACGCGTCGTTCAGCCCGATCCGCAAGGTCACCTACAACGTCGAAGCGGCCCGCGTCGAACAGCGCACCGACCTCGACAAGCTGATCCTCGACCTCGAGACCAACGGCACGATCGATCCGGAAGAGGCGATCCGCCGGGCGGGCTCGATCCTCAAGGATCAGCTCTCCGTGTTTGTCGACCTGCAGGGCCAGGACGAAGAGAAGTCGCGTCCGACCGACCATCACTTCGACCCGTTGCTGCTGCGCCCGGTCGACGAGCTCGAGCTCACGGTCCGCAGTGCCAACTGCCTCAAGGCCGAGAATATCCACTACATCGGCGACCTCGTGCAGAAGACGGAAGTCGAGTTGCTGCGCACGCCGAACCTCGGCAAGAAGTCGCTGACCGAAATCAAGGAAGTGCTCGAGAGCCACGGGCTCACGCTCGGCATGCGTCTCGACAATTGGCCGCCAATGGGCCTGAAGCGCGACGACGAGCGCGACGTCCTCTAAGCTGAAGACCAAAGATCATGAGACACGGACTTACCGGGCGGCAGTTGAGCCGCAACGCCCCGCATCGCGCCGCGATGCTGCGCAACATGGCCGCATCGCTGCTGCTGCACGAGACGATCAGGACCACCGCCCCGAAGGCGAAGGAACTGCGTCGTTTCGTCGAGCCGCTGATCACGCTGGGCAAGACCGACAGCGACGCCAATCGTCGTCTCGCTTTTTCGCGGCTGCGTGATCCCGCGATCGTGACCAAGCTGTTCGACGACCTCGGCCCGCGCTTCAAGGCGCGACCGGGCGGCTATACGCGGATCCTGCGCATGGCAAACCGCGCCGGCGACAACGCGGAGATGGCGCTGATGGCGCTCGTCGACAGCGCTGCCGTCGCGGAAGCGCCTGCGGCCGATGCAGGCAAGAAGAAGGCCAAAGCGTCGCGCAAGAAGCAGGCCGCCCCGGCAGCAGAAGCTGCCCCGGCAGCCGCGGCGGAGAAGAAGCCGCGCGCGCCGCGCAAGAAAAAGGCCGCTGCGGCCTGACGGTCACAGCGCCGATCGCGTCGCTCAGTCGTACGCGGTCCTGATCTGGGAAGAAGCAAGCCGGACCTCGTGTCCGGCTTCTTTTTTTGGGCGCGGTCGCCTATCGTCGAGAATCAATTCAGAAAGGGAGCGGGGAGCATGGGCGTACTGACCGAGTTCAAGGAATTCGCCATGAAGGGCAACGTGCTCGACATGGCGATCGGTGTCGTCATCGGCGGCGCCTTCGGCAAGATCGTCTCGTCGCTCGTGGGCGACATCATCACACCGGCCATCGGCAAGGCCGTGGGTGGCGTCAACTTCAAGGACCTGGCCGTCGCGATCGGCACCGACCCGGCGGGCCAGCCGATCCTCGTGAAGTACGGCATGTTCCTGCAAAGTATTTTCGACTTCATCATCATCGCGGCCGTAATTTTCATGGCACTCAGGGCGATCAACAAACTGAAAGCCCCGCCGCCGCCGGCCGCAGACCCGGCTCCTGCTCCCGACGTCGTGCTGCTCGGCGAAATCCGCGATTTACTGAAGCAATCGCGCTGAGCGCAAGTTCACGCACGCGCTGATCGCTGTGCTGACGTGCTTGCGCTGCGCTACTGCAGGGCAGCGAACGCATTCCGCGTGAGATTCTCCGGCGTAGCGGTCGCGGTGCAGGCAACGTCGTCTTCGATGCGGATGCCGCCGTAAGGCCGCAGCCGTTCGACCGCGCCCCATGCGACATGACGGCCGAGCCCGCCTTGTCGCGCCTGCTCGAGCAGCAGGTCGATGAAGTAAAGACCAGGCTCGATCGTGACGACGAAGCCGGCTTCGAGCGTACGCGTCAACCGCAGGTACGGGTGCCCGGCGGGACGGGGGATTTCGTCCCGGCCCGACTCGTCGCTCGCCCGGCCCGCAACGTCATGCACCTGCAACCCGAGCAGATGCCCCACGCCGTGCGGGAAGAAAATCCCCGTGACACCGGAGGCCACGGCGGCAGCGGCGTCGCACCCGACGATGATGCCGCTTTCACACAGCAGTTCGCCGATGAGCTGGTGTGCCTGCAGGTGTAGCTCGCGATAATCGCGTCCCGGCGTGACGCCCGCGCACAATTGCAATTGCAGCGCCTCCATGCCCGCGAGCAGTTCGGTGAACTGCGGATCCACGCCCGCGCGCGCCGTGTGCGTGCGCGTGATGTCGCTCGCGTAACCGCGGTATTGCGCGCCCGCGTCGAGCAGGAATGTCGGCCGCGGTACGTCGCGGCGACGGCCCAGTGTCGTGTAGTGAAGTACCGCCGCGCCCGTGCCGAAGGCGACGATGTTGCCGTACGGCAATTCCTGTTCGCGCATCCCGATGGCCGAGCAGTACGCCTGGTGCACCTCGAACTCCGAAGCTCCCCCGTAGTACGCCTCGGCGGCGGCGACGTGGCCGCGCGCCCCGAGCGACGACGCCTGCCGCAGGCACGCGAGCTCGTAGGCGGTCTTTGCGGCGCGGTGATAGTGCAGATAGGCAAGCAGGCCGGCTGGATTGACGGCGCTGAACCCCCACGCTGCGACGTCCTCCGGCAGGTCGCCGATGCACGCGAGGTGCCGACTGCCGGCCTCGAGCAACCCACGGGCTTCGGCCGGCTCGCGTATCACGCGTATCTCGAATTCACGCGTCCAGTCGCCGGTCGGCGTATCCGGAGGCTTGTGCCAGTAATCGGCGGGTTGTTGGAAGATGAGCTCTGGACGCTGGCCGGGCAGGTAACGGATGAAGCAGTCGGGCGCCTCGAGCAGGGGTGCCCAGTAAAGGAACTGCGGGTTGGCCTTGAACGCCGGTCCCTGGTCATCGAGAAAATGCAGCGCCGGGCGGCCGGAATACACAACGAGTCCGTCGCACCCCGCGCGTTCCAACGCCGCGTCCGCGAGCCGGCGAACTTGGGCGATGTGGGCGGGAAACAGCAGATCGCTGGCTTGGTTCATGCGACACGTCCAATGCGCACCGTGGCGGCGCTGTTCGCTGCAGGTAGCGTTAATGCGACATCTTGCCGAAGGCGAGGCCGTTGCGCACCTGCCGCGCACGCGAGCGATACCGCGGTTTACTACCAGCCCAGGGGAGTGCTTGCGGGCCTGTCGCCAGATAGAGACAGATAAAAGGCCTCGACGCAAGGAGCGCCGCCCTAGAATTCCGGTCGCGCAATCGTCCTGTCGGCTCCGCCGCGTTTGTCGATTGCTCGTTTTTTTATCGTCAATCACGCACGCAATTGGGGTACTACATCAATGAACGCTAAGTTCGCACTCGCCGCTGCCCTCGCCGCCCTGGCCCTCGCCGGCTGCGCCAAGAAAGAAGAAGCTGCCGTCGAAGCCTCGCAGGAAGCTGCCAGCGACGCCGCTGCCTCCGCTGGCCAGGCTGCCGATGCCGCCGGTGATGCCGCCGCCGCCGCTGGCGACGCCGCTGCCGCTGCCGGTGATGCCGCTGCGGGCTCGATGGAGGCCACTGCTCCTGCCGCTACCGACGCTGCCCCCGCGATGGAAGCTCCGGCTGCCACGGAAGCTGCGCCTGCGCCGGCCGAAGGCACTAAGTAATTAGTCCTTCGTGCTCCGCCGGCCGGTCTCGGCCGGTGGGGCAATGATGGGGCGGATCCCGGCTGGGGTCCGCTCCATTCTCGAGCGATACGCCAGCCCCGGGACTTCAACGCCCGGTGATCGAGTGCCAGCAGGAGGCTGGTCGCGCAGTGCCCGTAACGGTACGTGACGCTCGCAGTTCCGCCGCCGACCGCGAATGGATACGCGCGGTCTACGTGAATTATCTCGCCGAACTATCGGCTTCCAAAACCGGCCTTTTCCCAGCCCTCGGCGAATGGCACGAGCGGGAAAACGAATTTCTCGCCGGCTGGTTCGCCGACATCGGCGCACATCCTTTCGTCATCCTGCAGGGTGGGCAGCGTGCGGGCTTTGCGCTCGTGGCAAGACCCCCAGACTTTCCGCCCACGTCGGTGACGTTCCGCATGGCGGAGTTCTTCATCATCAACGACGCGCGAAGGCGTGGCGTGGGCGCCAGTGCCGCCGTGCTGTTGTTCAACCGTTTTTCGGGCGACTGGGAAGTGCTCGAGGATGAGCACAATCGTCCCGCCCTGCAGTTCTGGCGCCGGGTCATCGGCCTGCAGACGGGCGGCCGCTTTTCCGAGACGCGCAGCGGCGGTGAAGTGCGCCATCGTTTTCGCACGGAAGCCAGGCCGCAGGTCAACGGCGCCTGAGCCGCGTTGCGGCCATGAGCCGCGTTGCGCCGCTGGGCGCGGCGAGTCCACCCCGGCCGCCAAGGGCGCGCAGCATTCAGCGGGCCAGCACCCGCGCAAGGTATTGCCCGGTGTGTGAACCCGCGACTGCCGCCACCATCTCCGGCGTGCCTTCCGCAACTATCATGCCGCCACCGTCGCCGCCCTCGGGCCCCATGTCCACGATCCAGTCCGCGGTCTTGATGACGTCGAGGTTGTGCTCGATCACCACGATCGTGTTGCCCTCGTCGCGCAGCCGCTGCAGCACGCCGAGCAACTGCTCGATGTCGTGGAAGTGCAGGCCCGTGGTCGGCTCGTCGAGGATGTAAAGCGTGCGCCCGGTCGCGCGCTTGGAGAGTTCGCGCGCCAGCTTGACGCGTTGCGCCTCGCCACCCGACAGCGTCGTTGCGTTCTGTCCGAGCCGCACGTACGAGAGACCAACATCGAGCAGGGTCTGCAGCTTTGCCTGTACCGCGGGCACGCTGCGGAAAAAGACGGCGGCATCTTCGACCGTCATCTCGAGCACTTCGTGGATGTTGCGGCCCTTGTAGCGCACCTCGAGCGTCTCGCGGTTGTAGCGCATGCCGCGGCACGCGTCGCACACCACGTACGCATCGGGCAGGAAATGCATCTCGACGCGGATCAGGCCGTCGCCCTCGCAGGCTTCGCAGCGGCCGCCCCGCACGTTGAAACTGAAGCGGCCCGGGTCGTAGCCCCGTGCACGTGCTTCGGGGACTTCGGCGAACAACTCGCGCACGGGGCCGAAGATGCCGGTGTACGTGGCGGGATTCGAGCGCGGCGTGCGTCCGATCGGGCTCTGGTCGATGTCGATGACGCGATCGATCTGGTCGAGGCCGAGGATCGCCTTGCACGGGGCGGGTTCTTCGCCGCTGTCGTGCAGCGCGGTCGCAGCATTGCGGTATAGCGTGTCGATCACGAGCGTGGACTTGCCCGAGCCCGACACTCCGGTCACGCACGTCATGAGCCCGAGCGGAAAATCCGCGCTCGCGCCCCGCAGGTTGTTGCCCGTGGCGCCGACGATCTGCAGGCGGCGACCAGGCTGCGGCGGTACACGCATTTTCGGCACTGCGATGCGGCGCCGTCCGCTCAGGAATTGTCCGGTCAGCGAGTGCGGTGACGCCGCCACGTCCGCCGGCGAGCCCTGTGCCACGATCGTGCCGCCGTGCACACCTGCGCCGGGACCCAGGTCCACGACATAGTCCGCCTGCCGGATTGCGTCCTCGTCGTGCTCCACCACCAATACCGTGTTGCCGAGGTCACGCAAGCGTATGAGCGTGTCGAGCAGCCGCTGGTTGTCGCGCTGGTGCAGCCCGATCGAAGGTTCGTCCAGGATGTACATCACTCCGACGAGACCCGACCCGATCTGGCTGGCGAGCCGGATGCGCTGGGCCTCACCGCCCGAGAGCGTCTCGGCGCTGCGATCGAGCGAGAGGTAGTCGAGACCGACGTCGCTCAGGAACTTCAGGCGATCGGCAACCTCGCGCACGATGCGCGCCGCAATCTCGCCGCGCCACCCTTCGATCTGCATGCTGGCGAAAAAGCGCCGCGCGTCGGCGATCGACATGGCCGCGATTTCCGGCAGCGGCCGGCCCGCGACGAACACGTGGCGCGCGGCCTGGTTCAGGCGGCTGCCGTGGCACTCGATGCAAGCGCGCGTGCCGCGGAACTTGCCGAGCTCCTCGCGCACGGTGTTCGATTCGGTCTCGCGATAACGCCGCTCGAGGTTCGGCAGGATGCCCTCCCACGCGTGCGTGCGCTTGGTGACGGCGCCCTTCGCGTCGAAGTAGCGGAATTGGATTTTCTCCTCGCCGCTGCCCCAGAGCAGCACGTGTCGCACGGCTTCGGGAAGCTCGACCCACGGCGCCTCGATGTCGAAACGGAAGTGCCGCGCGAGCGACTGGATCAGCTGAAAGTAATAGGCATTGCGGCGGTCCCAGCCGCGGATGGCCCCGCCCGCAAGCGAGAGGCTGGGATTGACCACCACGCGCGAGGGGTCGAAGTACTCCTGCACACCGAGGCCGCCGCAGGTGCCGCACGCGCCGTTGGGATTGTTGAACGAGAAGAGCCGCGGCTCGAGCTCGGTGAGGCTGTAGCCACAGATCGTGCAGGCGTAGCGATTCGAAAACAGCAGTGGCTCGCGCTCGGGCGCATCGTGAAAGGCTACGCGCGCCGTGCCCTGTGCGAGACCGAGCGCGGTCTCGAACGATTCGGCGAGGCGTTGCGCGGCGTCGGGCCGTACCTTGAGCCGATCGACCACGGCGTCGATCGAATGCCGACGGCGGGCATCGAGCTTGGGCAGCTCGTCGAACTCGATGAGCGTACCGTCGACGAGCGCGCGTACGAAGCCCTGGCTGCGCAACTGCTCGAGGATCTCGACGTGCTCGCCCTTGCGGTCCTGCACGATCGGCGCGAGCAGCAGTACGCCAGTGCCCTCCGGCAACGCGAGCACGTGGTCGACCATCTGGCTCACCGATTGCGCGGCGAGGTCCTGGCCATGCTCGGGGCAGCGCGGCACGCCCGCCCGCGCATACAGCACGCGCAGGTAGTCGTAGATTTCGGTGACGGTGCCGACCGTTGAGCGCGGATTGTGCGACGTCGCCTTCTGCTCGATCGCGATGGCCGGCGAAAGCCCCTCGATGTGGTCGACGTCCGGCTTTTCCATGACCGAGAGGAACTGCCGAGCGTACGCCGACAGCGACTCGACGTAGCGCCGCTGACCTTCGGCATAAATGGTGTCGAACGCGAGCGAGGATTTGCCCGAGCCGGACAGCCCCGTGATGACGATCAGCCGGTCGCGAGGCAAATCGAGATCGAGGCCCTTCAGGTTGTGGGTGCGGGCACCCCGGATACGCAAAACGTCCATACGGTTAGAACTTCGTCCATCGGGTCGCCCGCAGGCAGCCTGCTAATATAGGCGGCGCTCCGGTAGCGAGGCAAAGACCCATCCGACCCCCCGACACTGTCCCACGGCCCGCGTTCACGCCGGCCGAGCGGCGCTCCGTCGGCGCCCTGGTTGGGATCTACGCCACGCGCATGCTCGGCCTGTTCCTGCTGCTGCCGGTGCTCGCGCTGTACGCGCAGTCGTTGCCGGACTATTCCCCTGGCTTGCTGGGCCTGGCGATGGGCGCGTACGGCCTCACGCAGGCGGTGCTGCAGGTGCCGTTCGGCCGGTGGTCGGATCGGTTTGGGCGCAAGCCCTTGATTACAATCGGTTTGCTGTTGTACGCGCTGGGTTCGCTACTGGGCGCGGCGGCTCACACGGTCAGCATGCTCGTGGTCGCCCGGGCCGTGCAAGGCTCCGGGGCGGTCTCTGCGGCCGTCACGGCGCTCGTGGCCGACTTGACGCGCGACGAGGTGCGCACGCGCGCCATGGCGTTCATCGGCATCAGCATCGGGCTCTCCTTCGTGGCGGCACTCATCCTGGCCCCGGTACTCGACACACTGATCGGCGTTGGCGGCATTTTCAGCTTGATGTGCGTGCTTGCGCTCGTGGCCATCGCCCTGTTGCACGTGGCCGTTCCGCGTGAACCGGCGCAGGGCGGCGGGGCCGAAGGCCGCGAGTTCTCCGCCATGCTGGAAATCCTGCGCCGGCCCCGCCTGCGACCGTTGTACGCCGGCATCTTTGCGCTGCATTTCATCATGACCGCCACGTTCATCTCCGTGCCCCAGGCGCTCGTGCACAGCCTTGGCGTGCCCGCGGGCGAGCACTGGAAGGTCTATCTGGGCGTCTTCGTCGTCTCCGTGATCGGCACCATCCCACTGGTCCTTGCCACCGAGCGCAGCGGTCGTGGCCAGGGCCTTCTGGTCGTGTCGGTGCTGCTGCTCGGCACCGCCGAGGCGATGCTCGGCGTCGACCACGGCCACCTCTGGGCGATGCTGGCATCGCTGACGCTGTTTTTTGCCGTCTTCAATTACCTCGAGGCGCGCCTGCCGGCCTTGCTGACCCAGTCGGTGCCCGCGGCGGACCGTGGCGCTGCGCTCGGGGTGTATGCCACCGCGCAGTTCCTCGGGGCGTTTGCGGGTGGCGTCACGGGCGGACAACTGCTCGGCCGCTTCGGCCTCGGCGGCGTCTTCTGGGGCGGCGCGGCCATGGCCCTCGCTTGGGCTCTCGTTGCGCACCGGACCGGACCGGCCGCAGCGGCGGCTGTTTCGGGGTGAACCGGGGTCATTTGCGTTCGTCGGCACGCGCCCCGTGCCGTAAAATCCCGCTCCTTCCCAAAATCGCGCTCTCTCCCAAAGGACACATTCCATGGCACGCGGCGTCAACAAAGTCATCCTCGTGGGCAATCTCGGCAAGGATCCCGAGACCCGCTACATGCCCAACGGCAAGGCGGTCACCAATTTCACGATCGCCACGTCCGAAAGCTGGAAGGACAAGCAGACGGGCGAGCAGCGCGAACAGACCGAGTGGCACAACATCGTCATGTACGACCGCCTGGCCGAGATCGCCGCGGAATACCTGCGCAAGGGTTCGCAGGTATACGTCGAGGGCAGGCTGCGCACACGCAAATGGCAGGACAAGGAAGGGCGCGACCGCTACACCACCGAGATCAACTGCAACGAAATGCAGATGCTCGGCAGCCGTGCGGGCGGCGGCGATCGCAGTGCCGGTGCCGGTGCGAGCGAGCCGCGCGCGGAGCGCATGGCGCCGGCAGCCGGGGAAAG